>OBWM01001317.1_pt1 | contig 14288 bp, 12 predicted proteins | sample 1538041 | NCBI WGS metagenome assembly OBWM01 (sample SAMEA2580049, study PRJEB22360) | human gut metagenome | biome: human gut; feature: human-associated habitat; material: faeces | place: Denmark | collected 2008/2010
ATCGGCTGGCGTACATCACAATAGATGAATGTGGCTGCATGTTCCTCCCCTTTTCTTAAAGCTGGTTTATAATTTTTTACTGTCGGTAATGGAGTGCCCGGCTCTATAATATCCAAGTTGTAAATTTTTGCTTCGGGATACACTTCGTGCAAAAGACTGGCGAGGTGGGTACCAATGAAACCGGTACCACCTGTAATAAAGTAATTCATTATAGAAAATATTATTTTTTATATCTTAATTCTTCCAATAACTTTCTGTTCCAAGCAGAACGTTCTTTATCAACTATCCATCCCCACTTATTGAAATACTTAATCATATTAACCATATGAATCTTCAACATTTTCTTACTTTTATAAGATGCTGCCCGATGAGCATGTACAATGGTCACACTAGGAACAAACATAGTTCGATACCATCTGTGCATTCTCCTAGTTATATCAATATCTTCAGGATACATGAAGAACCTTTCATCAAACAATCCTACTTTTTTAAAACATTCCAAACGAAAAAACATGAAACTACCTTGATGATAGGGCACATTCATTTCTTTCTTATGGTCATCGAATTTTAGTTGATAACGTATATTCATCTTCTCCACCATTCTCTTAGGTAGAAAACGTCGGAAAATCAGATTGGCTGGTGTGGGAAGAAGACGGCAGGTATATTGCTGCTCTCCATCAGGGTATACTACATTAGGCTGTACCTGTGCTACATCCGCATGTGCATCCATATATGCTGCCAGAAATTCCAAAACCGAAGGTTCAAAATATACATCCGAATTAAGAATCAAATGGTATTTCCCACCCAAGCTGAGTACCTGTCTCAATGCTTGATTATGCCCTGCTCCATAGCCTACATTTTCACTACCAATATATACCACATTGGGGTATTGCTGACAGAAATCTGCAATATACCACTCGTTGGAATTATCGACAATATAAATTTGAGAAACAAGAGAAGAGATTAGTGACTGCAAGCATTTGGACAGTTCTTTTAGATTCGTCTTGTAGGTGACGATAGAAACTGTTATCATTGTATTATATGCAATTATAAATGAGCAACAAAGACCTCCTGCACTAGCCGATACACGCTAAGCGCAAGATGTAATATTCACATAGTATTATAATATTTTTCTCATTGAATAAGAACCAATTCTAAACAGAAAGAAATATATCGGTAAGATTACATAATATAAATGTACCTGATTCAAAAAAGCCAATACACCTACCCCAACTATTAAAAACAAATAAAACTTTAATCTAAAGAGCTCTCTCTTATTATAACTCCCAACAAAGAATAAAGCCCATTTTTCACATCTCCCTCGTTTCTCTTTAGCACATATTTGAATAAAAGTCGGAATAGGATAAGATATAATTATCAAAAGTAATAAATAACAGTTCCAACTAAAATGAGTATATAAGAAAAAAGGAACACCATATCTATAGATCATTAAAAAAAGAACCAAATACTGATTAAGTCTGTTTCTCATACTATTATATAAAAAATATAATGGAATGATCCCCCACAATACAGGTAATAAAATGCAACTAGGAATGCCTTGCTGAATATAATACATTGAAAAAAGAATACCTAATACGCCTCTTGTCATATATATATTCCACTTATTTCGCTCATATATTTTCAATTCATCTTCAGATAACCGCAAAGTGGGATTCTCCTCTTTTTTTATTGTTTCACAATCATTTTGAATGTACCCGATTTCATAAAAACAATATACACAGACAACTGACAAAAGCATTTGAAAAATAGATATCGGTTCAATATTTGCCAACAATAATGACAATAATACGGGAAACAGATATTCAGCAAACCAAAAAAATATTCCCAGTTTTGTCCTTTTTAAGAAACGTGTTCTTATAGCATACAATACAGGTACATAAAACATCAATACTCCAACATAGCTACTTCCCATTTCTTTTGCGCTATTAACTTTATCCATCGTTTTTGAGTTTTAGGATAACAGACAATATTTTTTATCTCAGAATATTCCAATACATCGGCATCGGTCAAGTCATCCGTAAAAAAACTTTTTATCTGGTGTAAAATTCCTTGTTCATTTAGAAACATGCATTTATTTCCTAATAAATCTTTCACCATTTTGCCAGTACAAACACCGTCTTTATATTCCAATGCAGTACTATAATATTGTTCACAATGCAATGAATCGGCAACTGCTTCTGCTACTACATCAATAGTAGCAGATACTAGTATCACTTTCGATTTATCTATTGATATAAGATGTTCAATCGTATTATAAATTTCAATATTACGCACTTGAGAAAGATAGACTTCAGTAAATAACTTTGCTTGTTTACTAAGTTCACTATAAGAAATTCCTTTCAAAAATCTAAGGGCCAAAGTTCTTGTCAAATCATAATGCAGCCAACTCCTTAAAGCTCGATTAATAATCTTCCAAAAGAAAGATTTATAGATAGTTCTATAAAGTTTAAAACGTTTATTTTCTTTCAAGTAAAACTCCAAAAAATCAAATGTCGTATTAGAACGATAAATAGTTCCGCAAATATCAAATAGATATAAGTTTTTCATTATATTCTTCTTCCCCTTCGAACTACTTTATCATACAAGAACCTAAAAATTTCGTTATAGAGTAAATTGCCGATACATATCATTACCGGATTACTATATTTTATAATGAAATCAACATCATTAGACATCCTCTCAGGCAAAAGTTTTTTAATAGCTTCATAACGTTCTATCAAAGATTCTTTTATATTTCCACTAATTCCCGCAACTTCACAATAGCTCACTTTTATAGGTATATCTTTATAAGAACAACCACCAAGTATCATTGCTTTAACGAAAAATTCCGTATCACCAGCAATTCTATAATTTTCATTATAATGATATTCTAACATCAATGAACGTTTGATGAAAGTACTCTGATGATTCATACTACTTTTCAGAAAGAATGATAAAGACAAATCCTGTGGTTTTACAGGCATCATAATATAATTAGCACTTACAGCAATTCCTGAAACAATATCAATATTTCCGTCTAAATAAGGTTCTGACAATTCCATCGTTTTATCATCATAAAAGCTATCTCCAGAATTCATAAAGATTAGATACTCACCTTTACTCATATCTATTCCCTTATTCATTGCGTTATAAATACCTTTGTCTTTTTCCGAAACATATCTCAACCATGAATTTCTATTTGCATATTCTTCAACAACCAAGGCACTCCCATCTGTACTTGCTCCATCAACTACAATTACCTCATAATCCTCACACGACTGTTTTTCAACGCTATCAAGAGTTAATTTCAATCCATCCTTATTGTTAAAATTAACCGTTATAACACTGATTTTCATAATTCAATAATTTCCTTAAATTTCTGATACGACTTTTTAATATCAAACTGCTTAATTAATTCCATTCCATTCTCAGCTATTCGATATCTCAAATCATTACGCCCTATTAGTTTTATAATATTATCGGCCAATGCTTGTGCATCACCAACAGGAGAAACTAAAGCATTATATCCGTCCATAGCCATTTCCAAATATCCTTTATTGTCTGTACAGACCACTGCTTGACCACACATCATAGCCTCTCCAACAGTCAATCCCCAACCTTCTAGCTTACTACATCCTAAATAAATTGCCGACTCATTATTAATCTTCAAATGTTGTTCAGGAGTTGGATTTTTTGTATAATGTATCCATTCCGGAATTTCCTTTGGGCAATCATAAACCCCAAACATATTTACCGTTAATTCCGGAATATGCTGTTTGACAATTTTCAATGCTTCAAAACCTGTGGGCATATCTTTAGCCTCTCTTGTATGATACAACATAGATACCATATATTTATTTTTATCATAGATAGGAATTGTCAAATGATATTGTTGGCTATCAAAACCATTTGTAACCAATTCACAATCTTGTGCTGACATTTCCTCTACAAATTTCTTCAACCACTTTGAAATGACTATCTTTTTCAAAGGAAGCCGATATGTACTAATTACGTAAGGTCTATCATCACAAATAAAACTTTCATAGTCTTGAATAAAATAAAAGCCTTTACCTTTATAATGATCTATTAATTTATTTGCATATTTGGCAGTTGTCACAGCAGTAGCAATATAAATATCCGCTTCGGGTACATTTTCTGTGGTATATTCCCAAACATACATTTCACTAATACGTTTATTTAAATTATACCATGAACAATTTTTAAATTGCCTAAAGCACTTTTGGTACAAATATTTTATAGCACTTTTCACTTTTAACGATAATGACTTATCAATATCAGGATAATAAGAAGCATATACAATATTTACCTTTACATTATCCTCAGACAATCTATTAGCATAATCATAGACGACCTTCAAGCCTCCATTAGGCACATCCCTAACCGCAGGATATAATATAACTATCTGTTTCATTCCGTAGATTTTCTTATCAAATATTGCCTATATTGTTTAAAGTTATTTTAACATTATATTTTCATAATAAACTGAACAAAAATTAATTAATATGTATGGTACTCAGTTAGATGTACCAAGATTTAGCTTGCATTTCGTAGAATCTTGGTTCTTTCTGTAAGCCGGTTAGTGGACATTGCTCACGTAAGCACCAATATCCTTGAGTTTATAACATTAACTATTAAAGTGTCCAGTTATTTAATTATAGGACAGACTCATAAATAGCAGACAAGCGATTTGCCGAATCTTTCCAAGAAAAATACTTTAATCGCTCTCTCCCTCTTTTTCTCAACATACCACTATATTCCTCCTTATGTTTCAAAAAATCCATTAAAACCGAAGAAAGAGTATTTTCAAAATCATCCAAACAAAAATATAATGCAGCTTCTCCTGCAATTTCAGGAAAACAACTTTTTTTATTCAACAAAACAGGACATTCATTCGTAAATGCTTCTAAGATAGGCAAACCAAATCCTTCATATAAAGAAGGATATATGAAAGCTGTGGCATGTTGATATAAATTACACATTTGGGAGTCATTAACAAATAAATGTATGACCCTATCATAAATATTCAATGACTTAATAAGTTTCATCTCTTTTTTAGTAAAAGGCTCACCGGTAAATACGACTTTTAAGTCTAAATAATACTGTGATATTTCAGCAAAGCTTTTAATAAACAAGAGAAAATTTTTATAAGTAAAACGTCCTCCTACATATAACAAGTATTTACCTGAAATAATAGCAGGAAAAAATTTCCCTCTATTAATGGGTGAACCATGATATACTACAGATATCTTATCATCTGGTATATGAAGGATACGAATCAAGTCTTTTTTTGTTTGTTCGGAAACAGTTATTATATGGCTTGCCTTCTGAGACAAAAGTCTTTTATTAATAATTTGCCCATCATTAGTAGAATAATATTGTGGAAATAATTCGGGCATCATGTCATGAACAGTTAAAACAAAAGGCTTATTTCCTAATACATTCAGGAAATAAGGATCAAAGAAAGTAGGATGAAATACATCGTAGTCAGTCTGTTTAATCAATTCTATAGCATAATTTCTATTTATATTTAGAGAAGAACGATAAAAATGTATATTTGCATTAATCCAATTAAAAAGACGGTTCTTCCCTCTAAAATTATGATTGAATATAAAATTATTTACCGTCTTACTACATTTACATAAATTGGGAACTAAGCCACTTTCTTCCAAATAAATATTATCACTTTCCCTTATCCCAATTTGAAATTGAACATGATCAGGCAAATTAGAAATAAGTTCCACAAAACATTTAGAAACGCCACCATGAGATTGCATTAAAAAAGCCTGATAATCATACAAGATTCTCATATTTGTAAAACTATAAAAATTTAATTAGCAGTCATTATTAAAATAATCTGGAGTAAGATATGAAATTGCTATAAAATTCCATAAGACAAAATACTCTAAATTTAATTTAGGCGTACCTGATGGATACAACCAAACAAAATGAAAAATAATATAGACAATAACGCTCAAAGAAAAATAAGAATCCTTTCTTCGAGCAACATTATTTATTACTGAATAAAGCAATAGAATAATATAAGGAAATAGCAAAAATAATCCTCCATGTAATATAATATTCAAGTACCCTGTTTCAATACCCCGTCTATTCATCGTATCTAACTCTGCTACAGATGGACTGCGATAAGTTCCATCCATTCCTCGACCAAAAAGCCATTCTTCAACACCTTTAAAGTCCCTAAAAAAATCATCTTCCACCCCTGATCTTGTATCTGCATCTATTCTATCAAACAAAACCACAAAAGTGTCTTCTAATGTTTCTAGCAAATAATCCATTTTGAAAGTAAAAAGCGAAAGAAAAAGTAACATTAAAAACAAAAATTTCATTTTCTTTCCTCTTAGATATATAATAATAGAAATTAGAATAAAGAAAAGCAAACTTGCAGCTACACTTCTTCTACCTGCAAACAAAGCAGCACATAAAGCCAGTATAAAAGTAACGACAATTATCATTTTGCCAACATTACTTATATTCTTCCATGAAAAAAGATATATACACATAGGCAATGCTAACTGACATGGTATTTGAGGTCTATTCAATACATAGCTTTCCCATCCAATCATACTATTAACAATAGCTGTAACATCTATATAAAAATCTTGAAAATTATATATGCAAAAGCATAATGCCGTTATCACATAAATGAAACACCATTTATACAGTATCTCAAAATAATTTTTAGGTATTTTCAAAAAGACAGCAAAAGGTAACACATATTGCCAAAAATACTGAGGAGAAATTATTAAATCTCCAATTTTACTCTGAAGAGCTCCTCTAAATATTGTAATCAAGCTAACACATATATACAAAATTGCAATTATACAAATACCAGGATTTTTGCTAAATGGAAGTCGTTTGGGGACACATATAAAAGAATACATCAAAATACATATCCCAACTAAAGACATTAACCTACACAAATAATTATCCCTAAAAATAAACTCATAGAACATATTTCCCATTTCAAAAACATAAATGCCTAGAAACATTCTGTTCCAATGAGCAATAAGAACATTATTTACATTAAAATGGACATCTCGTTCTTGTACTATCACTATCTTACTGATATAATTTTACGAATATATTGAAAAAACTCATTTTCGAACTGTCTTATTCCATAATTGTGTTCAATATACAATTGACACTTACAACTCATCTCTTCTATCTTTACAGGATCCAAAGTAAGACTCCATGCAACTCCCATAGATATCGCATCTATACTCCAAGTATCCATCAAAAAACCATATTCTTCAATACCATCAAAAGCAGCCCATGGAGTAACAATAGGAATTAATCCTTTTTTCATAGAATTTATAACTGCACCAGGGCATCCTTCTGAACCTGAAGGATATATTAAAAAATTACATCTATCAATTATCGCAGTCAATTCATCACTATTAATATCCATAAATCCCCATAATTTAATATTGGGACTAATTTTTCTTTTCATTGATCTATAAAATAATTTATCTATAGGTCCTACAATATTTATAGTACGTTCAGGATGGTTATAAAAATATTCTATAAGTAATGAAATGCCTTTCAATATATTACCTCCACTAGCCATACAAAAATATTCATTATCACATGCATATTTCTTCTTTAAATAACAATCTTTAGATTGAGAGCTCTGATGTATAAGCTCTATTTTAGATTGACAAATAGGAGGATATGTAAGAATTGTATAACTACTCCCAATCTGTAAAATATAATCAGCTAATTCTATGGATTTATGAGGAGTCACTAACCGTTGGTATGGAATATGAGCATCATAAGTTACATTTACATAATCAGTCATTTTTTGTATTTGCTTATTTTGATGTTCATAATAAGCCCCTGTAGCATAATAAATTTTAATAGATTGAGGATTCGCTATACAAGCATTGCAGAAATTGGGCTCCAAACCAAAAATAATGGAGAACTTTATTTTCGGTATTTCTTTTTTTGATGCATGATCCTGAATATAAATATTAAATCCTAGCTGGTTAAAAACTTTGGCTATAATCAAAGCTTCTCTTCTGTTTTGGTGACTACTCAATAACCGGTTATCATTAGGATAATAGAATATATCCGTTAAATATGATATATATACCCATTCAGCCGTATCACTAATTTTCCAAATAAAAGTTGAATGCCTTTTTCTATATACGTTCTTTATTCTATTGAAGATTCGTATTATTACAATATATAAAGTTCTCATCATCCAAAACTGATAAAAAGTTTTTTGATTTTTTTCGCAAGCTGTCCAACTTTCGATTGACAGAATGCCATTCTATCTTTTTTGATAGAATATATATAAGATCTGATTTTCTATAAATTATCCTTTCTGTTAGGCCCAATAAAGTCAACAAGTCTGTCACTCTATTATTCCCTTCACTATATGCACCTCCTAGCGGAAAAAAGACAAATTCTCGATTAAAAATTATAGACAAAGCCACTCCATGAAAAGAACTAGTAATCATTATCTGAGAATAATAAATCAAAGAAAGCCATTCCTCAATTGTTGGATATAAATATCTGCACCCACTAAAATGTATTCTTTTATTATTGTATCCAGATGCGCTAGTCATGTATATCGCATAATTTTGTTGATGCAAATACTTTTTTACTTCTTTCCAATATATATTCTCTTTACTATTAATATTTACAAAATAGACAAAAGCATAAGGGCTTGAATTTTTATTTTTTAATTTTAAGGATAAATAATCACTTTGCTCTAACAGAAAAGTTGGATCCAGTACCCAACTGACATTATAACCTAACTCTTTACATATCTCAACGCCACTACTTTCTCTTACAGATATTGCACTAAATATGGATAACTTTTCTTTTAATTTTTTTTTAAGTTCTTGAGGGTAAGAAGTCATTGCAAAACTCGCTGCATACGAAATTCTTTTTATCTGTGACGAACCAAAATTTAAGAAAAAGCCTTCATTATTAATATTATCAAGAAGTTGAGCCCATACTTGATCACTTCCTGTAATATAACAATCTGCTTGAGGAGGATTTTGTTGTATTTTTGTCAAGCCATAATATACTATATCAGTACTTTGTATATGCTTAGCTTTAAATTCATCAAATTTTCTTTTTTTATCCACAAAAAAATTATATCTATTTCTCAAAATCGAGTATAGTTTTATAATCTTAGATACTAAAGTATAAACCCTAACAACTCTTCTTAGCCTCTCTTTTTTTTGACAAACAGTATTTACATCGTATCTGATAAGAAAAGGATTATGGCCTTGCATTTTAAGGTAGTGCTGTAATGCCCAAAGCTGCAAAAGCTGACCATAATTATTATTCGATTGCCAAATAGTTATAATACCAATCTTCATAAATACTAAGCTTTTTGATTGTAAGAGTTTATTCTATTCAATAATATAAGTGTTATTCCTTGTATAAAATCACTAGGGCCAAAAAGTTCTGAGAATCTAATCATTCCACAAGTTTCTCCACTACAATAAATTATTTGCCCTCCTCTATCTGTCATTTTTTTTAAAACTTCCAAAATATCAACATTAACATCTAAATAACTTTTAAGAAGTAATATGGGTATAGTTGCAGAAGAATCAATATCAAATGACTCTCCCATAAATTGAGCCCATGTATTATTTCTCAATTCTAGTTTTTCTAATGTTTTCAACAACTGATATGCTATATTTAAATAATATGAGTCTATCTGTATAAATTCTATTAAAGCTAATATAAACCAAGCACATCCACGCCCCCAACTATTTATACCCAATCCGATATTATTTTTCACATTATAAAAAGGTAGACCTGATTTATCTAAACCGTAATCTATCCAATAATCCAGATTTTTCTTTGCTATTGCATAAGCATTCTTATCATCAAATTCTTTTGCATATCTTACTAGAAAAGGGACATACATTCCTAATTGATCAACAAAATAAAAATCTATTTCACTTTTTGTATTAGCAAAATAAGGCAATAGACCATTCTTATCTTGCCAAGAAAGTAATTTATTATATACATATCTACAAAATATCTCATATTTAATCTCTCTCGTTTGTTGAAATAAAGATAATGCAGCAAGAGCAAAAGGTGTTTGATGGACATTTATAAAATCAAATCGTGGTGTCCCATTTTCTTCTATATAATATTTATCGAAATATTTTTTCACATCATCTATTTTTATGTTACCATAGTAAGAACTATCTGTTAATCCTATAAAAAGAAAACCTTTATTCCAACCATATTTCCAATTATCATTTCGATAACTACGATACATTTTCCTCTTAATCATTCGAAGCATTTTTTTTATTTCTACAATAAATATATCGGGCTTTTGTAGCCTCATATATACACTTCTCTTTTTTGCCATTTTCAATGCTGCCAAATACACGCTTTGAAAATATATTTCATCGTTGACATTTCCTATTAGCTTTATCTTCTTAATGAATTTAAATCTTATAATTTTCACAATATCAATATATATAAACACTAATAGCACACACAGTAAAAAAATGGTACACATACGATAATATTTTTACATAACAACACAAAGTATAATCTATATATTACGAAATTCTTTAAACCGATTCTTTAAAAAAATTACTTTTTTTTCAAAATACACTTTTTCATTAACTGTTAAACCCACAAAATATGAAAATAGCAGCATCATAAAAACACAAATAACACAAATGAAAATATTTACTACGAAAGTATTAGGTAATACATAAAACAATACGATTGGTAAAGGGGTTGCTAATAGCAATACCCACAAACAGCGTAACACAACTTGATGAAAATAGCGATAGAGCGATAAATGTATCATAGAACGAATTATAAGCAAACGTATTATAAAAGCAAAAATGCAAATACAAAAATGGACCACAAATACACTCCAAGGTGCCGCTCCTAACCTTAATACTATATATGAAATAGGTACAATGAAAAGTAATACACCACCTACCATCGATTGATAAAAACGAATACGTCCAGTAGCTTGAGCAGCCACCATAAGTGAACCTGCCATTGCATCTATAATAGTGATTCCAAGCATCAATCTGACAAATGCCACTGTATAATCAGGAACTATTTTAAGCCATACTCTCAATATCATATCCGTTTCAAGTATAAGAGGGAAAGATATAGTAGCTAGTAATAAAAACGTAAATTTAGAACTGCGAAAAATAAGGTTATGCATATATATAAAATCCCCTATTGCATAAGATTTTGTTATTTGAGGATTTAAAGCTGTTTGAAAATTAGTAGAAAATTGAACAACTGCTCCCTGTACTTGTACTGCTACTCCACGAGCAGCATTAACAACGGGTCCAAAAAACATATTCAATAGGATATTCAAACCTTGAGTAAAAAAAATAAAAGCACACCCTCCCCATAGATTCCAGCCTGCAAAACCTATCATCTCTTTAAACAACTTAGAATCCCATATCCAATCATAACATATTTCCTCAAAATGATGCCTACAATAACAATTATAAATTATGCAAATTAGAAGCTGCATACCACAAAGAAGAGCTGTGTAAAATATAAGTTTATCATATTGTGTTAGATATAATAAATAAACAATGCCTAACTTCAATAAAACTTCTGCCAATGATATATAAGCAAAAGCCGACATCTTTTCATGTGCAATAATAGTAGCATTATATGGAACACTTATAATCATAACCATCATATTAATAACAGAAAACTGATAGACCCAAAAGGCAGCATACATTCTAGCAGGAGGAATTATCATTTTCTCATAAAGAAACCAAAGACCTACTGTTTCTCCTAAAATCAAGATAAACAGTGCTATCAGCAAATGAATATTCACACTAGTTCGAAAAACTTTATGTAACTGTCGATGATCCTCTTTACCTAACTCAAATGTAATATAACGTTGTGTAGAAGAAGACATCGCACTATTAAGAAAAGAAAACATAGTAATAATTCCTCCCGCTATATTATATATACCGAAATCTTCCACTCCTAATGCGTTCAATACGACCCGTGAAGTATATAAACTCACAATCATCATAAACAACATTCGAAAATAAAGCAACAATGTATTTTTTGCTATTCGAGTATTATTTGCTGAAATATCTGTCATAAAAAGAAATATCAAATCCTTTTGTAAGCAGTTAGCGTCCAATATTGACGTTACCCCAAAGAAAGCCGCTATAAGGCGGTTTCCTAATAAATAACGTCAAAAAGGATACTGATTTTTAAGTTTTGTTGTTAGTTCAGCCCGATTGTCAAGGGTAACAAATGTTCATAATCCCTACTTCCTTTAACAAATTAGCTGAAAAATCGCTTGAAATAATCCAGCACAGACACACCCTGTATCTTACATGTGGAGATGATGGTATGATATACCGCTGAGACACGGACTATCCTGTCACTTCCGAAGAACAACGAGTTCTGCCACTCACCAGCCAATAGGCAGATAAAACGTTCGGCAATGGAATTATTGATTGAATAAGAACTATCATTCAAATAAGCAAATACATTATTTTTGAAATGACTGCTCACTTAGATTTTGATATTATTTATTATCTCTAAAGGCAATTCGCTAGCTTGTGATATCACTTCGGCCCCCAAAAAACGAAGATAATTCTCAGCATCCTCCAATTTACCTTTCTCTATACCTTCCTTCGGCCATGTCTTTCGCCATACCTTTACGTTCAGTGGTTCTTACCACATTGATAAGAACCGGTTCAGACTCTCCTCATAACTACGCTGTTCCACAGGATTGTAATGGGCTATCTCAGCCGTGGAAAACGCTTTATCGAATATCCTGCTCTGAAGTTTGGCAGGGCATCTGTCCAATACCTCCATGTGGCAAAGAAGTCATGATTTTCTGTTTCTATTTTTAACTCCGGTCACAAAGGAATAAATTAATTTCCTTAATCCCAATTGTTTGAAAGAAAGCTTGGCTACCGATAGACCACTACTCCACCTTCTCAAACGGAAAAGCCTGAAGATAACTAATAGCCACCGTCATATTACCAAAAGCAAACACCAGCTTTGTATTCCGATGCAGACGCATGATACACCCCTCCTTCCCTTGAAAAACACCACCCGTAATACGTATCTTCTGCTTTTTCTGAATATACTCCTCAAGAGGCTTATCCATCAGTTCAATGTTATAAGGCATGGATTCATACAGATAAATAAATTCTTCCATCTGTCTATGGGGAATAACAGCCACGCTATAGGAATTGCGGTCTTTTGCAAGATACTGCCGGGGGAACAGATGGGCAAGGATGAGATTCAACTCATCCAACGGGGCACATACAAACAGATAACCATCACCCGTGATTTCCTTTTCATCCGTCAAAGCGTTCAACTTCTGTACAGAGCCTGTCGCAAACGCCTCCTTTACGGCAAAGGCGGACTCCCGACGGGCCGCATATTCTTCCTTGCTATAAGGACACCGCTCAAAACGTCTTTTATGGTCAGCAGAGGTATATGAAAACACTTTGAAGCAGAAATATCTTTCTTCCTTTATGCCAGACCGGGTATTAATCATCACAGCCCTCCTGCCGGTAAAGATTTCGATATAGCGTTTCAACTCTCTGTTGCGCAGGAACATATAATACCACTTGTGATCAGGATATTCTTTCTCTTCCCCCGTCTGTGACGTGGTTATCAGATCTGACCCCTGGTCTGGGCAGGAAGCGATTGAACTGCATGGCAGTAACCTAGGCGCTTTACCCGTTATGTTTTGATTCTGCGGAAAGGAGTATTCAGTACCCAAATCCGCATCATTACAGATTTGCATCAAAACATAAATTATTTATCATTTGTACTTCTAAAATGAAGGCTTGTTGAAGCTTCATTCTTGGGGTTCTCTTAGTAAGAGATCCCCTTCTCTATTTAATTTATTGATAATGTGAAATATACACATCGTAATTCATAACCTTTTACGAACAATTCTCATACATTTCTTGTTAAAAGCATTTTAAAACAACAAAAGATTTCCATTTCTTGGGAATTATAGCTACTTTTGCAACCAAATGGGGATCTCTTACTAAGAGAACCCCATTTTTTATAAAACGAATCATGCTATCAAACAGCTGATTTTCAGATTTATCACACTTGTTTATGATAAAAAATAAATTATCCTAAATTAGATATCACACGAAGTCACACAGCATTTCCTAATGGCACAATCCTTTAGATCAGCATTCTGCATATTTCTATATCTCCCCATACTAAAGTCATTCAATATTTTGTATCTATCACCAACAAGGCATATTTTGATTACTTTG
>OBWM01001318.1_pt1 | contig 14255 bp, 7 predicted proteins | sample 1538041 | NCBI WGS metagenome assembly OBWM01 (sample SAMEA2580049, study PRJEB22360) | human gut metagenome | biome: human gut; feature: human-associated habitat; material: faeces | place: Denmark | collected 2008/2010
TTCATCCTAAAACAAAGTCTAATAAATAAGATACCCATCATTTTAGAGCTAAAATATGCTCCTTTTAAACGGACTTAGCGTTGCTTTAAAAGCAATGGGACGTTCCTTTAAAAGCAACCTTATGTTTATTTACAATCAACCTTATGTTTATTTCAAACTATACGGCGTTTTTTATGCAAATGACCGCTCGTTTATTCATAATCATGCATATTAATTCATGATTTTATGCATATCTCTTTCTATCTTTACTCATCTATCAAAAGATAGAAATAGCAAAAACAGGAAAATAAGGAAATTATGCTTCCTGTTTTGCTATTTATCTATCATTTTGTTTTCTGTTTAATTTGTTTTTAATGCCTGTTATTATACTGTGGGTATATCTATTGAATGATGTCAAGTTCTCCAAAACCACTTGATCTTAGTAAAAAACATCGTTACCAAGACAGCTAAAGACGTAATGATTACTCCCCGAAGGAATCCGAGCCACGCATTCTGCTGGAAGTAAGACAACAGCGAGACAAGTCCCAGTATATTAGCCAACGGCATAATGAATAAATCACTAACCACGTAAGCGATCATCGGATTCTGCCCGGACATAACAAGAAAGCGGCTACTTCGCACACATCTGAAATAATCACAGACAAGACTTAAGAATAAGAGCGCAAGGAATGCTAGACCGGAAGTTACAAAGAAATAACTAAAAGTGGCAGGATCTTTCTTGATACCTTCTTGAAAAGGTTCAAAACATAGCCCCAAAAGAAGAAGATATGCTCCGGCATTAAATAGCTTTTTCCATAACAAAGCGATTCCCTCTGTCGGACGTAAGAATATAAATTTGCCAATCAATAACAGCACAAGTGTCGCTAATAAATTCACAGCCAACATACGGGTGTAAAGCCCATAGAGATTAAATACAATAATCACCATAGTCAATATCAGTAACGCAATTCCTATCTTACGGTATTGCGGTGAAGCTGGCTGTTCGGTATCTTTTCGGCCCTTCATCCATTCCATCAAGTACTCACCGGCAATACTGCCGGGAATTACAATAAACAGATATTTCAGATAATCAAACCGATACATCCAGGGCAAAGGAGTATAATTGAACACCACCTGTGTCCAGGAACCTTCGACAGTACTTCCCAAAATGACAGCCATCAGCAGCAATAAAACTCCCAAACGCAACCATCGGTTATGCATCGTAAAAATGTAGAGGGCAGAACCGAAGATGGCCATATTGGCTAACAACAGAATAATCACATTACTAAAATACAGACTGAACGTTCTTCCATCGGCATAAGAAGTAGTAAGCATCATGATTACCGCAATTCCGTATGCGGCTATCTTTATGCCGGTATGTGCCCAGTCCGGCATTTTCAAAGGAATGCGCATGAACATCGGAAACAGAACCGCAAAGCAAAGAATAGCCAGCAGCCAGGCTCTGATGTCCTGCGGAGAACTCAACACATACGGATAAAAATGCTGAATGAAGATGGCAAAGAAAGTCAGTTGTACTCCACGTTTCACCGCTTCATATATTAATTTCAGTTTAGAGTCACCTTTCTCTGCACGCTTACCTATGGAAAAAGGGAAAGCTGCTCCCATCGCAAACAGAAAGAAAGGAAAAACAAGGTCTACCCATGTAATGCCGGGCAAAGAAGGATTGAATATATGATCAGGTGGCGGCGTCTGCGCATGACTCATCCAACCGGGGAGCACCTGCGTTACGATGGTAGCAGAAAGTACCATCGTAATAATCGCATATCCTCTCAAAGCGTCTAATGCATAGGCCCGGTTATTCATAAGGAACCTCCTCTTTTCATTCCTTCCTCTACTTCTTTCCACAGATTTTTGGTAATGATATGTACGATGTCAAATACCATTAATCCGTCCGAACGGCGAAGGTTCATCTCTATCGTTTCCGAAAGTTTGGCAGGGTTGTCATAGAATTGGTCCACTAGAATACCTCCCATAAATTTATTACCTTTCAATATCTGACGTAAATGTTGACAAGAGCCTTCTACACAATACCACGTACCGGATTGAGCCTGCGAATCAGTTTCGTTCCAGATACTCCGGTTCGTTTTTCTGTATTCCTCGATGGTTATGTCCGTATAATAATTACCGGTAGCATAAAGGTCTATCAGCTCGGCATAGCCATAATTTTTATATTCGGGTGTTGCCCAGCTGAAATCTTTGCCCGGATCATATTCTTTGCTGGCAAAGTTTACGCCTACTTCATAATAAGATGGATACCAGGCACCGGTGTAGGTGCCGAAAGAAACGTCAGGGTTGGCTGCCTTTACTTCTTTACGGGCAAGCGCCATGAAATCAGTAATGTTTTTAGTACGCCATTCCAGCCATTTCCGGAAATATTTTCCTGGTTGCGTTATGTATTTCCCATCTGCATTTTTAGTCCAACGGAAAATATCTTCGGGGAAGTTTGCGACTTTTTTACCGATGTATTCTTCAAACTTCTCACGTGACAATGAAGAAAAATCAGCGGTTATTCCATCGTAACGTACCCGGTCGAGCATCAGACCGTCCAGGTCGGGATATTTGCTCACGACTTCTTTCAGAACATTCAGGATATGGGTACGATATTCTTCGTTCAAAGGATTGATCATGGCACCATATTTATGCTTCTCTTCGGTGATTGGAATGATTCCTTTATCGGGAGTGTACACCATCGAAGCCCATTCCGGATGTCCGCTATATACCATTCCACGGTCAAAATAGTTGTGTCCGGCACAGAATACATTCAATGAGGCGTGTATCTCCAGCCCCAGTTCGTGCCCTTTTTTGATAAAGTATCCCAGATAGTCAAAATCACCGGCTTTGGCTCCTTTCCATTCTTTCATTTGCGGAGCATATTCACTTTTATATAAAACTTCCCCTGTGATCGGACGAATGTCGACAACCGCATGTGTAAAGCCCAGCGATTTGATTTTTTCCAAGTAATAATCAATCGAATCTTTATGACTGAAGCGCTCAAAGTTTGCTTCGGCATCAATCCACATTAAGGCCGGTTTCTTTTTGATAACGATCCGGAAAGGAGAAGCCGGAAGCCCGGCATTATTGCATAATTCCCCCTGCATATAATTCCGGAAGCAGTAGCGGACTTCTGTCGGGGCACTAACAGAATCATTCCATACTTTCACAGTAGATGTGCCATTGATGACCTCCGCCTTTGCAGGTCGGAATATACCATCGGAACCTACGATCTCAAAACCTTTCACATTCTGATTTTCCGGAGTCAGTCCTTCCTCTCCATATTCAAAGTCTATTTCTACGGCATTTCCCTGGATACGATAGGTCTTGTAGACAGGACCGGAATATTGGAATCCTTTTCGGCCGTAAGTCTGGGCCAGTGCCCAATAAGCTAACCGCTCTCCAACCTTAATCTTATAAGGTGAATGTATAAAGAGTTCACTGCCTGCATCTCCGGTGGTCACCATTCCCACTCCGGGAACTTCCTTCATCAGCTCCAACTGACATTGACGGAACCATGCCCAATCCAACTTGTCATTCCCTTCGGACTTCCAGGGAGCAATCTGGACATAATAAAATGGCATTTCAGCATTATGAAAGAAATTTCTCCATTGAGAAACCATAGCGGGAAAAAGCTTTTTATAAAGAGCAGGATCGGGAGTATTCGCCTCGCCCTGATACCAGATAACTCCTTTGACAGGGAATCCTTTCCACGGATTTACCATTGCGTTCCACAACAGAGTAGGCGTCCCGGCAGCCCATTCGAATTTATCCTGATTTGTATCCGGCAAGGTTACTTCGGAAAAATGAGATAAGGTTTCTTTGTCCATCCATGCTTCAATCTTTGACATACTCCAGGAGCAATGTATTAATCCTACAGGCACGTCCAAGGATTGTTGCAACAGATTGCCGAAGAAATAAGCTGTTGCACTGAAATCGGCCACTTCTTCCGAAGATGCTTCACTCCATTGTCCGTCTATTCCTTCTTCTTTCGGAGTCGTGCTCCAATTGTTCTTTACGGTGTAAAGTCTTAATGGTCGTTTAGGATTAGCGGACACGATATAGGGCTGCGAACCATAGACCGGTTGTCCGCGGAACCCTTTTACCGGCATTTCCATATTCGACTGTCCGGAGCAGAACCAGACTTCACCGATCAGGATATTTTTTAAGGTCAGCTCTTCTCCGTCCGAAAAAGTAATGGTATATGGTCCGCCGGCTTCCGGAGTCGGAAGAGCCAGTGTCCATTGTCCGTTCCGGTCACAATCTGCATAGATTTTCCGATGATTCCATGAAGCGGAAGCATATACACGTTTTCCGGGAGTAGCCTTTCCACGAAAAGTAACTTCTGCTTGTTGCTGCAACACCATGTTGTCTCCCCAAATGGAGGTCAGGGTTACTTTAGCTTCTGTTTTCAGAACAAAGAACAAACTTATAAGTAGCCAAAAGTATCTGTTTCTGAACATATGATTTTAGTTTATTTGTTTTCAATAGTTTGAGTATATACATTACCAAAACGGTCAGTCACCTTAATCTCTAGCCTTGCGTTTGGGTCATGAGGAGTTGCATGAAAGAGATGCTCGGTGAGAACCGGAGATATCCAGTCATATTTCACCTTTTCCTTATCTGAACAGATGACTTTTGCCATAGGATCATATCCTTTGTACTTTTGCATTTCGCCCATCCTTTGTCCATTTTCATACCATTCTACCTTCCACAGATCATCCCAGTTCCATACATTGGCTATGATATCAGAAGGATATTCATCCGACGATCCTGCCGGATAAGCATGAAACTGGTGTTCCAGCGGATAACCTGCGCTTTTATAAATCCACTTCAATTGATCTCCGTTCACTTCATATATACCGTAACCTCTGGGAGTTCCGTCTACATTGATGTCTGCACGCCACCAAGTGCCACACACTGCTGCCGTATTATGCTCCATCAACGAATCATTGAAACAAACGTTCGTATTGAAATGGGTATGCCCGGAAATGATATGCGCATTATAGCCCTCCAAGAGTTTATATAGTGCAGCTGTATTCACTGTTTCATCCTGATCCAAAGTATTATATCTTAACTTTTTCTGAAGGCTGGAGGGAATGTGCATGACCACAAATACCAGCTTATCCCTGGACACATACGAAAGGTCTTTTTCCAGCCATGCAAAAGTCCGTTCATCAATATATCCGATGTACTGGTAGTCACGATTGACATAGAAACAATTGTCGAGTACAATGTAATGGGCTTTTCCTTTATTAAACGAATAGTAGATGGGGCCGAAATAACTTTCAAAAGTACGGTACGAGTACTCAAAAGTACGTCCTCCGTAGGTCATGTCATGGTTGCCGATAGCACGATAAACGGGAAAGTCCAAAGTAGATACGGTATTAATGTAAGATGGATACAAAGAGGGGGTATCACCCACGATGTCTCCACAATCAATACCGAATATGTCTCTTTTTCCCGAATAAGGCTGTACATATTCTTTTATATCCTGCAGGAATCTGCCATAGGCTTTCACATCGTCTTCGGAAGTGACTTGCACATCAGCCTGCACCAGAAACAGATGATTCGCATCATTCTGAGGATTTTTCATCAACTCAAAATTATATCCGTCTTGTTTATCCATCTCTATTTGTTGATGGAATAAGGGAATGGTCTTTTCTGTTTTCGGCTGATAACCGGAAGGCACGGACAAGTAAACAAACCGGGCATCCCTTTGAGGAGCAAGCACATATTCGCCCGACTTATTAGTCAGAACACAGTCGATTCCGTCCGTTACAACTACTCCTTGAAGTCCTTTCCCATGACAGGTTACCTTTCCACGAATAGTACCGGATAAATTTTGAGCCTGCAAGTTCAAACTCAAACTCATCAAAATGACAAGTTGTAATAAATATATTTTCATAGTTATCTATTGTTCTTTATACAAATAAGGCAATTCATTAACATTAAGTCTGAACCTTGCGGCTCAGACTTAGTGCTATGAATAGAAAGGAGAATACTTGTATTGAGTATATTCTCAGATTGAATTATCAACTTCCTATTTTTGAACGGACTCCAGATAGTTATCAAATCCTGTCTTGAAAGCGTTCCAATAGTCGTACATCTTGATATGACAGAGGTCGAATGCGAAGAAGCCGTCGCTATTGTTTATACATGCGTCGATGGCATCAGGTATTTTAGCGGCTTGTCCACCGTTAGTCCATCCGGTACCATTGCCTATGTCCGGACCTCCGGAGAAGGGAACGTCACCTTTCAGCAACTCGCGACCGTTTTTGCAAAATCCCTCCATTGTCCATTCGCCGCTACCATAAATCTTATCGACAGATGCATAAGCACCTAAGAATATATAATCCAGATGATCGGCATAACCATAGTTCTTATAATCTGCTGTTGCCCATTTAGGATAGTAGGCTGAGGTGTCATATTTAGGACTTGCCCAATTTACTCCCGAAGTATAATAACTGGAATACCATGCGCCTACATACACTCCAAAATTGATTTCTGAATTTACGGATTTTACTTTCTCACGTGCCTTGACGATAAAGTCGTGAATCACTTTTACACGAAATTCCAACCATTTCTTGAAATAGGCAGGCTGATCTGAAGGTATCTCATCTGTGCCTGGTGCCATAATGTCTTCCGGAAAATGAGCAACTGTTTCCCCAATGTACTCTTCAAACTTCTGTTTAGAAACAGCCGAGAAATCACTTTCCAAGCCATAATCGTCATAACGGCAACGGTCCAGAATTATTCCATCCAAGTCATATTTAGCCAGGTCACCCAGTAACTGCAAAACGAAGTTCTGCACATCATCGTTAGCCGGATTCAAAAATTTAGCTCCATAATCGGTCTCGTCATTCAACAAATCCATCGTATTTGTCAGACCGTCAGCGAGATTAGCCACACTTGCCCATTCCTTCTTCGAGTCATCACGGAACAGTATTCCATCTGATCCGAGGTTATAGGGACATAAGTAACCACCGACGAAAGTATTGACTGACGCATGTACTTTCAGCCCCTGACTTCTGGCTGCATCTATAAATGCCTGCAGGTAATCCCATGTTTCAGTACGTTCATAATATACATAACCCGAACTTCCCCACACATCCATTCGCTTCACCTGATCTACTGCAGTAGTGTTGAACAAAACATCTCCTGTAGTGGGACGCACGTCAACAATGATATCAGTAAACCCTGCGTTTTTTACTTTCACCATATCTGTGGAGATATTCTCCTTATTATTCGCATAATCCGGAAAATTAGCTGCCGCATCAATCCAGACATAGCGTGGCTTGATTTCTGTTACATCCGGATTTTCCGGTCCCTCTGTTGAATTATCATTCCAGGGCCATCCGGGGATTCCATCAGAATCATCACTACATGAAGTGATAGCAACCATTCCGCAAAACGTCAATAATAATATTTTAAAAAGATTTCTCATATTATATATGTTTATTAATGTCAGTAACTCTTTTGAAACACATTAATTATTTGTCGATACAATCAAATTCATACCCTCCGATAATCTTACAGTTGTTGTCAACATAGTAGAGACGAAGTTTATATCCATCTGTAGTTGGAGCAAACAATACATCACCTGTTGCCGCTACACCATCTGCAGAACCGAACGAAGAAAGTGAAGGATTGAATGTCAAAGCGTCTGAAGTAGATACCGTACCGGTAAACGATCCGTCTGAGGTTACATCGTACATATATAAGTACGGAGTGCCTCCCCATTGCGGGAAGTGAGCCGTAGATACCAATACAAGATACTGCGCATTATTGAACGTTCTTGCATCCAGACAGTTATTATTCATTGCCCAGGAATTGCCATTGTCCGAATTGGATAAAGACTTGGACGCATTATTACTTGTTCCATTCACCCAATAAAGTACGTTAGGATCATAATAGGATAAGAAATAATCGCTTTGTGCAGTAGTTCCTTTGGTGACAACCTTGGTATTTGACACAGGAGATCCCCAATAGCCAACACCATTTACCGATACTACTTCAGGACTTCCCAATACACCGTCTGTTATAATCCAGCGAACAAACGTATTAGAACCGGACGAGGCTGTCCCGTCACATGTAGCAATGATAGCGGCATTTGTATTGATATCACCCTGTACAGATACTTTGGTACCCATATCCAAACTTGTATTGTTGGTATAAGATATCAATAAAGTTGGAACTGTGGTTACAGAAGAAGTCTTATAGATAGAGAAGGATTTACCATTAGCTGCTTTTGTTGCCAACAATATGTTTCCTTTACTATCACTTGTCACACAACCTAAAGATGCAACACCTACGCTTCCCAAAGTCATATTGCCAATCTTACTTCCTGTAGAAGCATTATAATAGGTAGGAGCAGTAGAACCGTCCCCTAAGCAAACAACTAAATTATTGCCATTAACGGCCAGTGAAGGGGAGTTGGCTGAAGTCCAGGGCAAACCTATAACTCCCATATCCAATTTAAACAATTCTGTCTCACTGCCTTTTCTATATCCATAAGGGATCTTATCCGGCACTGCCTTCTGAACTGTGTACGTCTGCTTCGTCACTCCATCGTGAGCGATGACCGTCAGTTCTACAGGTGAATTGAAGTCAAGCGCCTCTGTCTTAGGATCCGGCGACATTGTCGCATGAGAGGAAAGTGAATATTCTGCCAGACAGGAAGATAAATCTTCTGCAGAAATCAGAGATACCGTCTTATGCTCTTCGTCAATAATTCCACTAATATCTTCGGCCGGTATTGAGAAACTTAATAACTGACATTTATTGGATTTCACTCTTTCACCCGTAATGCAGATTTGTTTCTTATATCCCTGCGCATCTGTATAAGTGAAGTAATTTTCTTTAGTCAAATCCAATATCGTCAAAACAGGGTTAATAGTACAGTTAGGAGCTAACTTTGCCTGGACCCTCATTGTCTTCATATATTCCGCCGTTTCATTTTCACTGTCTTCCGGATAAAACCATGGTATAGGAATCACATATTTATCTACAGACGCATCCGCAATTGTGTAGACAACAGCTTCTTTGTCCACATAAGGACCTGATGTAAAAAGTGCGGTCAAGCTTGTGATTCCCTGCCGCTCAGCAGTTGGAAGTACATATTCCGGATCTTGGCAGGAACTCATTAATGCCAATACTCCTAATAGTAAATATTGTATATTCTTTTTCATAATTGTTTTCATTTTAGATTTATTGCCATTCTGCATATTGAGTTACCGCACCGTTATTGTCCAACTCCGCCTGTGGCATAGGGAAACGGTACATCTTAGTCGGGAAGTTACGATCTTTGTCATCACACTCTACATAAATGTAATTGAACGAACCGTTTGCATTCTGTTCTATCTTAAGTCCATGAAGACGGATACCGGTGAATGCCGTTGCAGATAGTTTCCAGCGACGCATATCCCAATAATAGTGTCCTTCATAAGCTAATTCGACTTTACGTTCCTGACGAATCGCTTTCATCAGGTCTTCTCCACTCTTGTCCGAATAAGGCAAGCCGACTCTGTTACGAATGTCTTTGATGTCTTTATTGGCTTTATCGGCATAGCCACTCAAATGATAGCAAGCCTCGGCATGATTTAGTAACACTTCGGCATAACGAATTTCGGTCCATGGCTGTGTACTTGCCTGCACAGAAGTGAAACTATGAGTCTCATCCACCAGCTTACGCAAATAATAACCTGTGGTAGAACGTCCTTCTGGTTTGGCATCCGTTTTCCATGCAGCCCAACCATCAGTACCATTGACATAAGATGCGATCGTTCTGCCTTTCCACGTCGCACCATTATAAAGAATGGTTGCTTTGAAGCGTGGTTCAAGTTTATCGTATGGAGGAGTTGCCGTTGTTCCTTCTGCAGTATGCCAGGTACTCCAATCCGGAAAACCGCTACCGTCCGCATATTCATAAGATTCTACCATTTCTTGTGTCGGAGTTCCAAATCCTCCGGTCATTGAATTACCATCCAATGCTTTATCACCTCCGGGAGCCATATAGCCGTCAAAATCATGAGTTACAGTAGAACTCTTGTCATAGCAATATTGCAGAATAGCTTCCTGACTTCCTGCTTTAAATGCATTAGAATAATTCTCTTTTTCTTCCAGCTTATATCCCATGCCCATCACTTCTTCGGCAGCGATCCGGGCATCATCCCATCTTTCTGCATAAAGCATTGCCCGTGACAGCATTGCATAAGCTGCTCCGCTAGTCAGACGTCCATTAGGGGTTTTATCAACCGGTAAATGTTCGCCCGCAAACTTCAGGTCCTCATATACAAAGTTCCATCCTTCTGCTTCGGAACTGACCGGCATATCCTTCTTTATATTATCCAGATCTTCATCATATATAATGACTTCCTTATAACGTTTTACCAAGTCGGTATATAAATATCCTCTGAAGAAGCGCATTTCCGCTTCCAGCCGTTCTTGTTCCGTCTGACCGAATGAGGCGTACTTTTTCAGTTTATTGAGACCTTCATTGACACGGCGTACATATTCATACATCGTCCCCCAATTGCCTAAATAAGTGCTGACATAACTTACTGTCAGAACGGATCCTCCATAAGCGATTTCGCTAGGTATCTGGCATTTAGACATATAGTTATAGGAACCGTATTTGAGTTGGTCTGTCAACGCTTCCGTCATGCCTGCCAGGCATTGTCCGTCACGATAAACTCCTAAATAATCGATATAACGGTAGAAATCGTTGACAGCTTGTTCGGCATATTCCAGTTTACTCCATACTAGTTTATCTGATGCTTTGTCCGTCGGTGTCATGTCTAGATAATCACTACATGAACCAAGCCCTAAAGAGGCTCCCAACAATATGATACTTATAAATTTTGTTTTCATAATAAATCTTTTAAAGGTTTAGAAAGTCAGAGTTATACCGCCCATGATTGTGCGTTGTTGAGGATAATATCCGTTATTCACTCCCGGAGATTCGGGGTCGATTCCATCGGGAAGACCGGAGATCGTGAATAAATTGGAACCTTCTACATAAATTCTAAGATTCTGAATTCCCACAGGGCTCATCCACTTTTTAGGGAATGTATAACCTAGCTGTGCCGATTTGAGACGAAGGTATCTGCCATTACGCAACCAGAAGGTAGAAGCTAATCCATTGTCTCCTCCATGTCCTTGATTTCCCAGAGTCAGACGTGGGAATGTTCCATTCGGATTTTCCGTGGTATACGCATTCTGAACCAGATATAAAGGTGAGTTGGCACCTTCTTTGAATGCTTGTGTCCAGACCGTATTGTCATCATAACCATTATAGTAAGTTCCGGTTAATGATACATCGAACAATGCGCCTCCAGTAAATTGTGCGCTTAAATCAAATCCGTTCCAGGCACAATTCAAGTTCAGACCATAAGTCAGTTCCGGACGATTGCCCCGTCCTACACGTGTTCTGTCATCTTCATCTATTTTGCCATCGCCATTTAAATCCTTATATTTGATGTCACCTACATTAGGACGGGTTCCATACCATGCGGAATTATCAATTTCTTCTTCCGAACGGAACAAACCTTCTGCCACCCATACGACTGAAGCGTCTACACTGCGACCTGTACGTTTTCTCCATTCTACAGTATTGGGACTATCCGGATAACGAAGATAGCGATTTCTTGCAAAAGTCAAGTTGAAACTGGCTCCATAAGAAAATGGTTTCCCTGCCAGATTTAATTTATTACGATGACTCACTGTGATTTCAACTCCCTTGCTGTCTACCTTGTTATAGTTGGCATACGTATAATAATATCCTCCCATTGATGGTGGATAATCGCCTCCCATTGCTGTCAGAATATCATAGGTATAATTATAGAATGCATCAAATTCCATACCCAGTAAACCATTCCACATGGTAAAGTCGAAACCTGCATTGTAAGTTAACGTGTTTTCCCACGTCAGAGTAGGATTTGCAATTACAGATGCACGCAGCGCCTGCATGACTTTTCCGTTCAGAATTGTCTGGTACGCATTTTTGTTACCGTCCATCAGGTTATAAGTACTAAGGAATGCATACGGACTCACATCGTCATTACCCAACAAACCGATAGATGCACGTATTTTCATATCATCTAGAAAAGTCAGATCGGACATAAAGTTTTCTTTGGATATTCTCCACGCTACTGATGCTGATGGGAAAAATGCCCAACGTTTTCCACTTACATTGCCCGCAAACTTATACGAACCGTCATATCGTCCTGTAAATTCTGCCAGATACTTATTGTCATAGTCGTATTTCAAACGGAAAACGTAACCAATGCTACGATTGGCATCACTGTAGCCGGAAATAGGGGAGTCTGCCGGTTGTCCGAAACTCAATTCCGGAAGTTCTGCAAAACTCATATTCTTATTATATCCGGAGAAACTGTTTTCTTTATAATCACGGATTTCCGCAAGTACCATGGCTTCAACATTATGCTTACCGAAAGAATTCGCATAATTGATGCTTCCCTGGCCTACCATTTGACGGGAACTGAATTGTCCTTCACCTAAATTTATTCCATTTGCAGTTCCACGAGGATCATCCGCTTTAGTCCAAGTCCAGTCTGTAGTGGAAGTCGGCATTTTATTGATATAAGTAGAATAAGGTGTATTCAGGTTTTTATTATGTGAGGTCTTGTAGTCATAAGCTCCGGTAACCTTTACACTTAATCCTTTTACCCAAGGCAGATTATATTGTAAAGAGAGGTTAGTCTGCAAATCAAAGCTATTGGTATGTTTGTAGCCGGATTCATAAATAGCTGCTAGCGGACTATTCGGTAAGCTTGTATTATTCTGTGTAGTAGCGGTATAAAGTCCATCATATTTTTCCGGTAAATACGGATGCATCATGATAGTCTGGTGAGCAACGGATAACCAACCTTGTTCTCCCAATGTGGAATTAGAATCTGTACCACCGGAGGCATATCCCGGAGTTTCACGTTTTCCTACATTTCCGGCAACTCCCAAACTTAACTGGAAATTCTTGGCCAGCTGAGTTTCAATGTTGGTTCTTAAGTTGTACCGTCTATAAGTAAAGTTATCAATATTACCATCCTGTCCCAAATAGCCGACAGACGTGAAATAACGCATTTTGTCACTACCACCCTGTACGGTGATGTTATGCTTCTGATTGATACCTGTGCCAAATACTTTATCAATATAATTGACATTATCCCACCCATCAGTAGGATCGCCGTTCAACATCGCTTCCACATTTGCTTTTGTGAATACCGGTGTATATTGCTTCATGTCCGTAATACTTCCGTTAGCCAGCTTATCCATCATATCAGCCATATTATAATAATATGCAAACTGGGGACCATTCATAAACTGCGGAAAGTTTGCATTCATAGATGCTCCTATTGAACCGTTATATGTGATTCTTGACTTTCCTTCCTGTCCTCTCTTTGTTGTAACAATGATAACACCACCTGCGCCCTTCAAACCGTACACAGCCGCAGAAGCTCCATCTTTCAAGACAGATACACTCTCAATATCATTAGGATCAATGTCATTGATGGAACGAGGCATACCATCTACAATATAAGTAACATTGTAAATAGAACCACGAACCCGCAATACTGCTTGGTCATCACCCGGTTCTCCAGAGACTTGAACAGAAGAAATGCCCGGCAAACGTCCGCCTAACAAACTTGATACATTGGTTGCCGGTGCCTTTAACAGTTCGTCGCCTTTGACTGCAGAAACCGCTCCTGTCAGGGATTGTTTCTTTGCAGTACCATAACCAACGACAATCACTTCATCCAGAGATGCCACATCATCCTTCATCACCACATTGATCGTTTTCTGTCCGGCAACTTTTATATCTTGTTCCGCCATACCTACATATGTGAAAGACAATATATCTTTTGAAGTCGCCTGAATGCTGTATTTTCCATTAACATCTGTAACTGTACCATTAGTAGTCCCCTTTACTACAACACTTACACCAGGTAGAGATTCTCCTGTCTCATCAGTAACAGTACCTTGCACCAAACTCTGTGCATGAGCATTGATAGCACATGCAAAAAGTGCGCATATTGAGAAAAGAAATATCTTCAATATGCGAGAGTTTTGCTTAATTTTTGAGTTAAACTCTGTCATAGAATTAATTTTTAGATTATTAATAAGATTGGTTAACATAATAATTCATTGTTTCTATAGCTGTTCTAATACTTTCCAGCATTGAAATAATCCCCTTGGTACATGGAAACATCCTTTCCATTTCCCACCTTTGAGTGGCAGCAATACTT
>OBWM01001322.1_pt1 | contig 14209 bp, 12 predicted proteins | sample 1538041 | NCBI WGS metagenome assembly OBWM01 (sample SAMEA2580049, study PRJEB22360) | human gut metagenome | biome: human gut; feature: human-associated habitat; material: faeces | place: Denmark | collected 2008/2010
GCGTAAAGCGTGGCCATGGAGCTCTGGCTGTAGGCCAGCTGCTGGTACTCGCGGTAGCCTGCGACGAGCGTGGCCGCATGAAGCCCGATTGTCTTGTCGACGGGCTGGGTCAGCTGCAGGAAGAGCTGCTGGCTGCTGGCGGTCTTGGCAAGCAGTCCCGTGGTCTTGAAGTCGGAGAGGGACGGAGCGTGCAGCGTCGAAATGGGGATGATGACGCGTATGCGCAGGTCGCTTGAGCCGCCTGTCGCTTCAGGAGCCTCGAAAAGCGTGTCGCCGTCGACGATGCTGTAGATGCCCGTCGTCTTGGCGGTCTTGAGCTGGAGCTGCGAGGGCAGGTCGGGCATCAGCACGTTGATGCGGGAGCCTGCAGCCGCCACGGCGGAGCCCGTGCTTGTGAGGACAAGAGCCTCGGTTCCCGAATGCGGCTCCAGAAGCTTGAGCAGGTCGTGTAGCATCAGGGAGTCGGGCGTCCCGGCGAGTGCATCCGCGAAGTCACGTGCCAGCTCCTGCGTGGACTGTTCCTGCTTGGCGAGCATCTCCTGCGTGATGCGAACGCCTGCGTCGAGCGAGGCCTCCACGCGTGGAGAGAAGGAGTCCTGAAGCGAGCGGCTGATGAAGGCCGTGGAGATCGCATAGACAGTCAGCGTCGGCACCACGCTGATGAGGGCCGTCGTGAGCGCAAGCTTCGCCGTCATGTGCGAGCCGTACTGCTTTGAGCGCTGGCGTCTTGCCAGACGCAGGCACAGCGTCGTCACGACGCAAAAAAGGACGGCGGCGATGACGGCGTTCAGGACGAGCAGGAACGGGAAGTACCTGTCGAACAGCTTGGGATTGAAGAGACTGATCGCCAGCCCGAGCATGGCGATGCTCGCAAAGGAGATGGCGATCAGGGTGCTGTAGCGTAACCAGCGGGGCATGGCTGTCTCTTAGTCCGCGGGAGCGATGACTTCCGCAGGAATCGGAAGTTCTATCCAGTCGCTGGTGAGCGTCCAGTCGCTGCTGCCCGTGTTGACGACCTGCATCGGCTTGGGAAGCTTGTCCGTGTCCAGATAGAAGCGCAGTTCGGCCGCGTAGTCCTCCGCATTGCGCACGGCGTTCGAGGGACCGACGCGCCAGCGCCTGATGTTCTTGATGTAGGGCAGGGCCTGTTCAAGCGTGTCGAAGGAGAGCGAAAGCCCGTTGTAGGAGAGGCGGTAACGGCGCGTGAGCGGATCGAACGCCAGACGGATCATGAAGCGGCAGCGGATCGTGGCCTTGTCGATCCAGTACCACCGCTCCTTGTAGAGCCTGAATTCGTGAACGAAATAGAGCGCAATGCCCCTGTGAAGCGCCTCGGAGAGCGCCTGAGGCAGGTCAAACTCAAAGGAGGAGCTCAGGAAGAGGCCCGACCGCTCGCCAGGTTCGTCAAGCGTGAGCGCGGCGCGCATGAAGGTCGCGTCGGCCGCCCGCGCCTCGGGCGCGGTCATGGACGAAGCGCCGAGCGCCGCGAGCAGCGCAAGTTTCAGGGTCTGGCGTCGGGTCGCTTTGTACATGTCAGGCTTGCTTTTCCAAAAGGGCATAGAAGAAGCCGTCATGCACGGTGGGCAGCTGGGCGTCGGAGCGCCATTCTCCCGATTCCTCGGGCAGAAGAGTCAGCATGCCGTCATTGCCTGCAAACAGGGGGACGAGACGGGCGTCGGGCGTTGCGGCCAGGAATGCCTTCATCTGTCCCGTGCCTTCTTCGGGGAAGATCGAGCACGTGGCGTAGAGCATCCTGCCGCCCTTGCGGAGCAGGGGCCAGAGCGTCTTGAGGAGCCTCTTCTGTTCTGAGGCGAGCTTCTTGATGTCGTCGGGGCGACGGAGCCACGGCGTGTCGGGCTGGCGGCGCACCACGCCGCTTGCCGTGCACGGCGCGTCAAGCAGAATGGCGTCGAAGGGCTTGCCGTCCCACCAGCTTGCCGTGTCGCCGGCGTCAGCCGTTCGAATGTCGGCCTTGAGTTTGAGTCGGTCGAGAGTCTCGCGAACCTTGACGGCTCGGGCGGGATCGATCTCCAGCGCAGTCATGGCGCAGTCCGCGCGCTCGAGAATGTGGGCGGTCTTGCCGCCGGGAGCCGAGCAGGCGTCCAGCACCCGGTCGCCCGCCTTCACGGGCAACAGATGCGCAGCAAGCTGCGTTCCTGCATCCTGAACGGAACTCAGCCCGTCGGCAAAGCCGGGAATGCGGTCGACGGGGACGGGCGTGACGAGTTCGATGGCCTCGGGGCCGACTCGGCGGGCTTCAAGCCCTGCGGCCTTCAGCCGGTCAAGATAGTCTTCGACGGTCATGAGGCGGACGTTGACGCGCAGCGTCATCGGAGGATGACGCGTGCCCAGCTCCAGAATGCGGTCCGCATCCTTTGGATAAATCGTGCGGATGCGGCCAATCCACCAAGCGGGAGCATTGAAGCGGACCTCGTCGCGGGAGGCGATCTTCTTTTCCAGTTCATCCTTCTCGCGCAGATAGCGGCGGAGCACGGCGTTGATGAAGCCTGAGGCGGCGCGGGTCTGCGGGTTCGCCTTGGCCGCCGTGACCGTTTCGGACACGACGGTGAAGACTGCGAGCCTGCCGAGCGAGAAGGCGGCGAAGGCGGTCTCGAGCACGGAGAGCACCTCGGCCGAGGGCTGGCGGCTGCAAAGCAGTCCGACGAGTGCGGTCGTTCTCGCGCAGCGGCGCACGCTCTCATAGATGAGCGCCTGTGCGGCGGGACGGCTTTCCAGCGGGACGTTGAGAAGCGCAGGTCGGATGACGGAGTTGAGCGAGGCGCCTGCGCGCAGCTGCGTGCGTGCGGAGGCGACGGCGCTCACGATTTTGGAAAAAGGCGCCTGCTTGTGCGGCGCGGACGCGGCGATGCTCACTTGACGACCTCACCAACGGTAAAGGGCAGGCTCTGAAGGAAGGGACCGAAGGCCATCTTGGGCTTGCCGGGCTTCTGCAGAACCGTGGCGCGAAGAGCGCCTTCGCCGCAGGCGATCACAAGACCATTCGTCGTGTCGAGCACTTCGCCGGGACGACCAGAGAGCTCGAGCGCTTCGGCCTGCCAGATCTTGACGGGGACGCCGTCCTTGTCGAATACGGTTCCCGGGAAGGGATTGAATGCGCGAACTTTGTTGGCGAGGACTTTTGCGGGAAGGGTCCAGTCGATGACGGCTTCCGTCTTCAGAAGCTTCTCGGCATAGGTGACGCCTTCCTCGGGCTGGGGCGTCCAGTCGAGTTCGTCCGGCGTCCTGAGGGATTCGACGAGGAGCTCTGCGCCGAGTTCGGCCAGGCGCATCATGAGCGTATCGGAGGTGTCCTCCTGCGTGATGGGCGTGCGCACGGTGCGGATCATCGGACCCGTGTCAAGGCCCAGCTCCATCTTCATGAGCACGACGCCGCTTTCCGCATCGCCGGACTCGATGGCGCGCGCAACGGGCGCGGCGCCGCGCCAGCGGGGCAGAAGGCTGCCGTGGATGTTGGTGGCGCGGATGGTGCCCTTGCGGCACGAGATCGTGGCGCAGTCGAGAACAGCCTGCGGAAGAATGAGGCCGTATGCGGCCACGACGAGCAGGTCGGCGCCGACGGCCTTGAGGTCCGCGTGAATGCGGGCGGACTCTTCGGGTGCCTTCTTCAGGCTCAGCGTGACCGGCGTGATGACGGGAATGCCGTGCTCAAGGGCGAGCTTCTTGACGGGTGAGGGAGTGAGCTTCATGCCGCGGCCGCTCGGGCGGTCGGGCTGCGAGAGAACGAGGGCGATCTCGTGTCCCGCGTCAATGAGGTGCTTGAGCGCGACGGCCGCGAAGTCGGGCGTGCCTGCAAAAATGATCTTCATACGTTTGGACTCCGGCGACGCTGGATGGGGAGCGTTTTCAAGTGTCAAAATACAATGATGGTACTAGTGTACGGTACTTTAGGCAGAGAGGCGCAAAGAGAGAAACGACGTGGACGCACTTTATTACAACGGATTCAAGCTGGCCTACCGGCGCTACGGCGCCTCGGATGCGCCCGCCGTCGTGCTGATCATGGGCCTTGGCATGTCGAGCGCCGCCTGGCCGACAAGCCTCATCGCACACCTTGTGCGGGAAGGCTTTCAGGTCATCACGCCCGACAACCGCGACTGCGGGGAGAGCTCCCGCTGCACGGACATGAAGGCGGACGGAAGAAACGTGGCCTCAGCCGTGGCGCAGGCGCTTCTGCGCCGAAAGGTGACGAGCGCCTACGCGCTTGAGGACATGGCGCTCGACGTGGAGCGCCTCCTCAATTACCTGTCGATACGCAGGGCGCACATCGTCGGCATCTCCATGGGCGGCATGATCGCACAGGTGGCGGCCGTGCAATCCCCCAATCGCGTGGCATCGCTCATGTCGATCGCCTCCGCTTCGGGCAACCCGAGAACGGGATTCGGTCGTCTCAATGCGGTCTGGACTCTTCTGAGAAAGCCCGACAATCTGAATACGGAGGAAGGACTGAGGGATTACTTCGCCCGCGTGTTCACCACCCTTTCAGGGCCGGCGTACAAGCCGTCGGGCGAGGAACTCGAGAGCATGCTGGGCATGCTGGGGAGCCTGCACTACGATCCTGACGGAACGGCGCGGCAGCTGCTGGCCATTCTGGCGAGTGGGGACAGGTCCTGGCAGCTCAGGCGTCTGGCGGCGCCCTCGCTGATCATTCACGGCACGGCGGATCCGCTTCTGCCGCTTGCGGCAGGCAGGGAGACCGCAGATCTGATTCCCAACGCACGCTTCGAGGTGATCGAGGGCATGGGGCATCAGCTCCCCGAGGCTCTGGTGCCCGAACTTGGCGCGCTCATCGCGGAGCACTGCCACAGGCATCCTGCCTGACGCGGCCTGCGCCGCTCAGGCTCAGGCCTGCTTGTCGTTCTTGCGAAGCTTGCGCAGCTTCGTCTTGGCGCGGTCCTTCTTGAGGCGGCTGAGATGGTCGATGAAGACCGTGCCGTCAAGGTGGTCAAGCTCATGCTGCAGGCAAACGGCGAGAAGGCCGGTGGCCTCGATTTCGAAAGGTTTGCCGTCAAGGTCCTGGGCGCACACGGTGACGCCATCGGGGCGGCTCACCTTTTCATAAAGTCCCTTGAGGGAAAGGCAGCCTTCTTCGAATTCGGCAAGCTCCTCCGTGTGGGACTTGATGTAGGGATTGACGAGGACGAGAAGGTTGTTCTTCTCGTCGGTGATGTCGATGACCACGATGCGCTTGAGGCTGCCCACCTGATTGGCCGCGAGCCCGACGCCGGGGGCCGCATACATGGTTTCGGCCATGTCGGCGGCAAGCTTGCGGAGCTCGTCGTTGAACTCGGTGACGGGCTCGGCCTTGGCAGCCAGAACGGGATCGGGATATTGGATAATGGGCAGAAGAGCCACGAGACGCTCCTAGAAAGAGTTGAACTTGTAAAACCGTCTATTTTAGATCAGAACTGCCGTCCGGACTCAAGAGGGCGGGCGGATTCACCACGGGAAGGGACATGACGCCTGAAACGGGCCGCGAGGCCGAATGTTGGATCAAGCTTTCTCTGCTTACTGTGCTTTCGGTGCCTGAGATCCTCAGGCTCCTGCAGCAGACGGGCGGCGTCGAGGCGCTTTTCGACGCCTCGTCGGGAACCCTGACGAAGCTTGCCGGCGAGACGGCGGCGCGCGAGATCCGCGAGGTTAATTCGAGCGGAGAGGCGGAACGCATCCTGTCGTGGCTGTCCGAAACGAAGGGAGTCGGCTTCATCACGCTGGCCGATCCCCGCTATCCCCGCCTCATGATCGAGGCGGGCGCCGCGCCCGTGCTTCTCTGGTACCGCGGTGACGCGGGCCTTCTCGCCAGGCCCGTGCTTACGGTGGGCGGTAGCACGCACCCCGACAGGGAGGCTCTGTACAATGCGGAGGTTTTCGGCGAGGCGCTCGGAACCCGCAACGAGCTTCTGCTCTCGACGGGGCACTTTCCCGGAACGGAGACGGTGTTTCTCGCAAGCGTGCTCCGCACAGGCGGCAGGGCGCTCGTCTGGCAGCCCTGCGGACCCGACAGGGTCTGGCCGTCCGAGGGACGAGATCTTCTCCACGAGCTTCTGGACAAGGGAGGCCTCATCATGACCGCCGTTGCGCCGGGGTTCGGATTCTCGCCCGAGGGGCGGGAGCTGCAGACGTGCTGCCGCATGGCCTCCGCGCAGGCGCTTCTGGCGCTCAATGCAGGCACGGGCTCCCATCTCTTCAGCCTCGCGAGAACGGCGGCCGACTGGGGCAGGGACGTCATGGCCGTGCCGGGGTCCATCCACTCTCCCTTCGCCAGGGGATGTCACAGGCTGATCCGTCAGGGAGCGAGGCTTGTCGAGTCTTCGGACGACATTCTTGCCGAGCTGCGTCTGGCAGGGAGTTGAGTCCGGCTGCCTGTAGTTGGTACGCTATGAATATTTGCACGAGGGCATTCCCTGCGGCGTCTGTTGCATAATGATGTCCAACGCAGGCGCATGCCGCCATTCATTTGTTTTCAGTTTGCTGTGCCCGCCGGTTCCACGATAACTGCGGTCATGGAGATGCATCGTATGTCCTTATCTCTTGTCATTGCTGAGAAGCCTTCCGTTGCAGGCGATATTGCGCGAGCTCTCGGGGGCTTCACGCGCGACGGCGACTTCTGGGTCCGTGACGACATGGTGATCGGCTCCGCCGTCGGTCATCTGCTCGAAATTACTGCGCCCGAAGAGTTTGATGTCAAGCGCGGCCGCTGGACCTTCAAGAACCTTCCCGTGTTGCCGCCCTACTTCGATCTCAAGCCGATCAAGAAGTCCGAAGAGAAGCTCAAGGCTTTGTCGAAGAAGATCCGAAGCCGTGCCGTGACCGAAGTCATCAACGCATGCGACGCGGGACGCGAGGGTGAACTGATCTTCCGCTACATCATGCAGTCCTGCGGCAGCAAGAAGCCCGTCAAGCGTCTCTGGCTCCAGTCCATGACGAAGAACGCCATTCAGGAGGGCTTCCGTCATCTGCGCACCGACGATGAGATGAAGCCCCTTGAGGCCGCCGCCCGCTGCCGATCCGAAGCCGACTGGCTTGTCGGCATCAACGGCACGCGCGCCATGACCGCCTTTAACTCCAAGGAAGGCGGCTTCTTCCTGACGACCGTCGGCCGTGTTCAGACGCCGACGCTCGCGATCGTCGTCAAGCGTGAGGAGGAGATCAATGCCTTCGTGCCCAAGGGCTACTGGGAGGTTTCCGCCGTGTTCGGCGTCTCCGCGGGCGAATACGAGGGCATCTGGATCGACCCGAACTTCCGCAAGGACAAGGATGATCCCGACCGCAAGGCCGAGCGCCTCTGGACGGAGGACGAGGCCCGCAGGATTGCCGCGGCCTGCCGCAACGGCATGGGCAAGATCGAGGAGACCTCGAAGCGCTCCCGTCAGCTTTCGCCCCTGCTCTTCGACCTGACGAGCCTGCAGCGCGAGGCCAACAGCCGCTTCGGCTATTCCGCCAAGACGACGCTTTCCATCGCGCAGGCGCTCTATGAAAAGCACAAGGTTCTCACCTATCCGCGAACCGACGCCCGCGCGCTTCCCGAAGACTACATGCCGACCGTGCGCGACACGCTTAACGCACTGGGCGGCCTCACGGACTACGCAGCCTTCTCGTCCAAGATCCTGACGCAGAACTGGGTTCGTCCGGACAAGCGCATCTTCGACAACACGAAGATCAGCGACCACTTCGCCATCATTCCGACGGGGCAGCTTCCGAAGACTCTCAATGAGGTCGAGCAGAAGATCTTCGATCTGGTCGTGCGCCGCTTTCTGGCCGTCTTCTATCCTGCGGCCGAGTATGACGTGACGGTCCGCATCACGACCGTCGGCGCCCACCAGTTCAAGACCGAGGGCAAGGTGCTTGCCGAGCCCGGCTGGCTCGAAGTGGCCGGCAAGGGCCGTACCCAGCGCGAGGCGCTTACTCCCGTCAAGCCCGGCGAACCGGCCGCCGTGAAGGACGTCGTCGTTTCCGCCATGCAGACCAAGGCTCCCGCCCGCTACACGGAAGCCACGCTCCTGAGCGCTATGGAGACCGCAGGCAAGAAGCTTGAGGACGACGAGCTGCGCGGCGCCATGGCCGACAAGGGCCTGGGCACACCTGCCACCCGCGCCTCGATCATCGAGGGCCTGATTGAGCAGAAGTACATGCGCCGTGAGGAGCGCGATCTGCATCCGATGGCTAAGGCCTTCCAGCTCATCACGCTGCTCAAGGGGCTCAAGATCGCCGAACTGAGCGAGCCGCGCCTCACCGCCGAGTGGGAGCAAAAGCTGCGCCTCATCGAGGAGGGCAAGTTCCAGAGCGACGAGTTCATGCGCGAGATCCGACGCCTGACGGAGAATGTCGTCAACATGGCCAAGCAGTACGAGGGCAACAGCGTGCCGCTTGAAAATCCGCGCCGCATTGAGGCGCCCTGTCCGCAGTGCGGCGGCGAGATCGTCGAAAACTACCGCCGCTTCGCCTGCACGACGCCCGGCTGCGAGTTCTCGATTGCCAAGCATCCTTCGGGCCGCATGCTCGAACAGGCTGAGGTTGAAGAGCTCCTCAACACGGGGCGCGTGGGACCGCTTTCCGGCTTCATCAGCAAGCGCGGCTTCCCGTTTGAGGCCGAACTGATTCTCAAAAAGGACGAGACCGACGGCCTCTGGAAGATGCAGTTCGACTTCGGCGAGGAGGAAAAGGCCGAGGTGACGGACGAGGAGATCGAAAGCGCTCCCGTCGTCGGCGTCTGCCCGTGCTGCGGCGCCCGCGTGCTTGAAATGCCCGCAGCCTACCAGTGCGAGAAGAACATTCGCGGCGAAAAGAAGTGCACGTTCCGCATCAGCAAGACCATCCTTTCCCGCGACATCACGTCCGAGGAGGTCACGGAACTCCTTGCCAACAAGCGCACGCAGTTGCTCTCGGGCTTCATCTCGAAGAAGAGCAAGCGCGCCTTCAAGGCCTTCCTCATCGTGAAGGGCAACGGCAGCATCGCGTTTGAGTTCCAGCCGAGCAAGAAGGACGCCGAGGCGACCGAATCCGGCGAGGAGAACTCCGAGGCCAAGCCCCGTAAGACGACCCGTAGGACGACCAAAAAGAAGACGGCGGCCGAATAAGTCCGGACCCGTCTGAAGAAAAAGAAAGAGGAGCCCCGATCAGAGCTCCTCTTTCTTTTCAGGCGGAACGAATGGCGCCTCAGTCGGCCTTGGCAGGCTCTTCCGCGTCGGCGACGGGCGCGGGGCGCTTGTTGCGTGTCACGAGGATCTGGTCGATCTTGTTGTTGTCGACGTCGATCACCTCGAAGGTGTAGCCAGCCCAGACGACCTTGTCGGTCCTCTTGGGGATCTTGCGCAGCATGTACATCATGAAGCCCGCGACCGTCTCGTAGGTCGTGTCCTCGGGGAACTCGTCGATGTCGAGCGCATGCTCGAGGTCGTCGATCGGCGTGGAGCCGTCGACAAGCCACGTGCCGTCCTCACGCTCGACGATCTGAAGTTCGTCAGCGTTGACGACGAGCTCGCCCATCACGGTGCTCATCACGTCGTTGATCGTGATGACGCCGACGACCAGGGCGTACTCGTTGAGAATGACGGCGAAGTCGGCGCGGGAGCGCTGGAAGACGTCGAGCACTTCGGAAAGCGTCAGGCTGTCCGGAATGAAGGGGCAGGTCTGGACGACGCCGGGCTCCTTGAAGGAGATCGGCTTGTTGTTGAGGACCTGTCGCAGGATGTGCATGCTGTCGACGTAGCCGATGATGTGGTCGAGGTCCTTGTCGCAGATGAGGAAGCGGTTGTACGGGACGGAGGAGATCTTGACGCGTACCTCCTCCTCGGGGTCGTCGAGCGTGAAGAAGACGATGTTCTCGCGCGGCGTCATGGCCGAGGGCACGAGGCGGCTTTCAAGGTCGAACACATTCTGGATGACGGCTTCCTCCTGCGGAGCAAGCACGCCGGCGGGCGGGGCGGGGGCGGCGCCCCCCGGGATGTTCACCCCTCCTTCAAGGTGGCGGCGCCGACGCTCGCGAGAATGTCCTCGGACGTGATCGTGTCCTGACGCTTCGTCGAGAAGCCGAGCGAGCGCATCAGCGCGTCGGAGAACTTTTCAAGCACGAAGACGAGCGGGCGCAGGAGCTTGATCATGACGAAGGTCGGACGGACGACGGTCATGGCCGTTTCCTCGGGCTTGGCGACGGCAAGGCGCTTCGGGAGCAGGTCCGCGAAGATCACGAAGAGAAGCGTGGCGAGTACGAAGGAGATGACGAAGTCGACGCCGTGAATCTGTTCGGGGGTGAACACGAACGAGAGGCACCACTTGAAGAACGGCGAGAAGGCGGCTTCGCCGACGACGCCGCCGAGAAGGGCGAGGGCGTTCGTGCCGATCTGGATGGCGGAGAAGAACTGGCCGGGATGTTCCTGCAGGTCGAGGACGAGTCGGGCGCGGCGGTCGCCGTCGTCCGCAAGTACGTTGAGTCTGGAGCGGCGGGCGGAGGCGAGGGAGATTTCAGCGCAACTCAGAAAGGCGCTGAGACAGACGAGAATGAAAAGGGAAAACAGCTCTGTGTAAACGGACATAAGTCGGAGCGGGAGTTTGAAGAGTCTGCCATTGTAACACGAGGATTCGCCAAACCCTGTGCTTTACAGGCTTTTTGTGAGCGAACGCGTGATTTGGCGACATTTTGAGGTGCGTTTCTAGGCAGAACGAAATAGGTGGGTTGTTCATGATTCGATGTGGGACAAATTTTGCTTGGCGTTTGCAGGAGTGTCTGTAAACTTAAGGTCATTGACGCCCGAAGCCCTGCCGCGACTTTCCCTCGAAGTGCCGGGACACAGGCAGAACAACTCGATCCCGAAAGGAAGGAACTCGAAATGAAGATGAAGCTTTTGTCCGTTGCCGCACTGCTTGCCGCAGGTGCCGTTGCCATGCCTGCCGTCGCTGGCGTCACGCTTGACAACGTCAAGAAGCGCGGCCACGTGCTCTGCGGCGTCAACACGTCCGCTCCGGGCTTTTCCAGCGCCGACAGCCAGGGCAAGTGGCGCGGCCTCGACGTCAACATCTGCCGCTCCGTGGCCGCCGCCGTTCTCGGCGACGCCGACAAGGTCAAGTACGTTCCGCTCAGCTCTCCGCAACGCTTCACCGCCCTGCAGTCCGGCGAAATCGACGTGCTCGCCCGCAACACCACTTGGACGATGACGCGCGACGCCAGCCAGGGTTCCGTATTCGTGGCCGTGTCCTACTATGACGGCCAGGGCTTCATCGTTCCGAAGGAATTCGGCATCAAGACCGCCAAGGAGCTTGACGGCGCCACGGTCTGCGTCCAGTCCGGCACGTCCTCCGAAAAGACGCTGGCCGACTACTTCAACTCCCACAAGATGAGCTACAAGACGGTGGTGTTTGACACGACCGAAGCCACTCAGTCCGCCTTCCTGTCCGGCCGCTGCCAGGTCTACACGACCGACATGTCCGACCTCGCAGGCATGCGTACGCTCGCTCAGGATCCGTCCAAGTACGAGATTCTTTCCGAAGTGATCTCCAAGGAGCCTCTCGGCCCGGCCGTCCGCCGCGGTGACGACGAATGGTTCCAGATCGTCCGCTGGTCCTTCAACACGATGGTCGAGGCCGAAGAACTCGGCATCACGAAGGCCAATGCCGACGAACTGCGCAAGACGAGCGCCAATCCGAACCTCCAGCGCCTGCTTGGTCAGAGCGACGACATGGGTAAGCTGATCGGTCTCGACAAGGAATGGTCGTACCGTATCATTAAGCAGGTCGGCAACTACGGCGAGTCCTGGACCGAGTTCTTCGGTCCGAAGACACCGCTCAACCTGCCCCGCGGTCTGAACCGCTTGTGGACGGACGGCGGCCTGATGTACGCTATGCCGATCCGCTGATCCGCATCCTCGGCTGCCGACCGGCAGCCCGTTGTTTAGTACAGAAGGCTCCAGAGGACGCTCTGGGGCCTTTTGTCAGTCAAAAAAAAATCATGCTATCCAGGGAATCTTTTGGTATTTACGGCGACGCTGCTTGGAAGGAGCGCGAGAAGGCCAGAAAGCGCCGCGAATATACGATTCAGGCCGTGCTGATCCTCATCCTCGTGGGCTTCCTTGCCGCCGTCTCGATGAACGTGGCGGACAATCTTGCAGAACGCCACATCAACAGCGGCTTTGCCTTCCTCGGCAATCCCGCCGGATTCGACATCGGTGAGGCGCTGATCCCATTCACCAATACGGATCACATGTCCAGAGCCTTCCTGGTGGGCATGCTCAACACGATCAAGGTCTCCGCAGTCTCCATCATCGCGGCGACCGTGCTCGGCGTCGTCGTGGGCCTCATGCGCCTCTCGCGCCATCCGATGCTCCGCTTTCTGGGCACGGCGCACGTCGAGTTCTACCGCAACATTCCGCTTCTGGTCCTGCTCCTTGCCGTCTATCTAGCCGTGACGGAACTCCTGCCTGCCGGCCGCACGGCCCTGCACGTGGGGGACTGGGTCTTCCTCTCGAAGAGCGGCCTTCAGTACGCATCCCCCCTGATGGGCGGATGGGCCATGTGGATCGCCGCAGGTGCGGGCGCCGCATGCGGCTTCGCATCGGCCTTCTTCGCCCGCAGACGCATGACGGGACTGATGGCCAACACGACCGGCATTGCCGTGTTCGCAGGCGTCTTCATCGTCGCCTGGGTGCTCTGCGGCGTCGTCTCGGGATGGGATCATCCCGTGCAGACGCGCTTCGCGCTCAGGGGCGGCAGCCAGATCTCTCCTGAATTCCTCGCGCTCTCGCTCGGCCTCACGCTCTTCACGTCGGCCTCCATTGCGGAGATCGTCCGCGCAGGCGTTCTGGCCGTCAAGGCAGGCCAGTGGGACGCAGGGCTTGCGCTCGGCATGACGATGACTGAGACCGTGAGCTACGTGATCTTCCCGCAGTCCATGCGACTGGTGATTCCGCCGCTTGCAAGCCAGTACATGAACCTCACCAAGAATTCGTCCCTTGCGGTGATGGTCGGCTATCCCGACCTCGTCAACATCGGCAACACCGTGATCAACGTGAGCGCTCAGGCGCTTGAGGTCATCTGCATCATCATGGCCGTCTATCTGACGCTCAATCTCGTCATCTCGGTTGTGATGAATGCTCTCAACGCCCGCATCATGCGGGCCCCGCAGTAAGGAGGCCGGCATGATCACCGAAAGTTCGTTCAGCGGCTCCCTTTCCCAGCGCATCCGCCGCCGTTACTTCTATTCGCCCATGGCGTCCCTGTTCACCGTCGTCGTATCGGCCGTCATTGCGTTCATAGTCGGCAAGCTCGTGCTCTGGGGGCTCGTCAACGCCGTCTGGACGCCGGACGTGCAGGCCTGCGGCCAGAGCAGCGGCGCCTGCTGGGGCTTCGTCGCCGAGAAGTGGCGCCTCATCATCTTCGGACGCTATCCGTACCACCTTCAGTGGCGTGCCGCCGCTGCAACGGGGATTGTGCTTGCCATGCTTGTGGTGAGCTCCTTTCCGTTCATGTGGCGCAAGCCCTATCTGCGCACGCTCGGCATGCTCTGGAGCGCCGCCGTCGTCTTCTTCTTCATTCTGATGCTCGGCGGCGTGTTCGGGCTTGAGAGCATCTCCACCGACATGTGGGGCGGCCTGCCGCTTACGATTGTGCTTACATTGGTGGGCATGGGAGCATCCGTGCCGCTCGGCATTCTGCTCGCGCTCGGGCGACGCAGCAAGATGCCGGCCGTTGCCTCCGTGTCCACGGGCTACATCGAGCTCGTGCGCGGGGTGCCGCTCATTACGGTGCTTTTCGTTGCCGCCTTCATCTTCCCGCTTCTCCTGCCTGCAGGCGTTCGCATTGATCCGTTCTGGCGCATCTCCGTCGCCATTGCGCTCTTTCAGGCGGCCTACATGGCGGAGATCGTTCGCGGCGGCCTTCAGACGATTCCCCGCGGCCAGTTCGACGCGGCCGCCTCGCTCGGCCTTTCCCAGCGACAGGTCTTGCTGCGTACCAGCCCATTCCGGGGGGGATCCTGCCGCAGGCGCTCGTGGCCATCATTCCGGCCTTCGTCAACAGCCTGCTCTCGTGCTTCATGGACACGTCTCTGGTGACGGTCGTCTCGATGTACGACCTGACGGGCAGCCTGCGCCTCGCTCTGGGTGACGCGCTCTGGCGCGGCTACTTCATTGAGGGCTATGTCTTCATCGCCCTCGTGTACTTCTTCTTCAGCTTCATCGTGTCGCGATACAGCCACACCTCGCGG
>OBWM01001332.1_pt1 | contig 14107 bp, 10 predicted proteins | sample 1538041 | NCBI WGS metagenome assembly OBWM01 (sample SAMEA2580049, study PRJEB22360) | human gut metagenome | biome: human gut; feature: human-associated habitat; material: faeces | place: Denmark | collected 2008/2010
AAAGCCCGGGCTTGAGAAAGTCTGGGCTTTGCGCATAAAAAAAGGCTGTGTCAGCATTTTGACACAACCTCTTTTCTTTTTTATTTATTAACAGAATCAGACAAACTATCTGCTCGAAAAGATGTTTTCTTACTACAAAAAGAGAAATTGAAATACGCACTATACTCTTCCGGAAAGCAGCGACTTCAATCGTACAGTGTATCAGACAAGGTCAACATACCGGTACACTGGACTCTATATACAATCATCCCCGTCTTTCCACTTCTGATAGTTTGGGAAGACGGGGATTTATATTGGATGATTGACAGTACAGAAATATACTAAATGAAATAGTAAAAATCAGCTCAGTCCTTCAATTTCACCATCTACAATGTCGATATGCAACGCTTGCGGTTCTTTGGGCAATCCCGGCATACGAAGGATTTCTCCTGCAATCGCTACAATCATTTCAGCACCGTTATTAATCACTATATCCTTGATATGGAACTCGAAATTATTCACGGCGCCATAAATCTTCGGATCGGCAGAAAAAGAGTATTGTGTCTTGGCAATACAAACCGGATAATGAGTGATTCCCATTTTCTCAATCAGCTTGATACGGTTGCGGGCGATGCTGCTGTACGTAATGACGCTGGCTCCATAAAGGTTGGTAGCCACTTTCTCAATCTTCTGCTGTATGCTGTCTTCTTCTTTATACGTATAACACAAAGGTTCGGACGGATTATTTTCTATCGTATCAACTACGAGGCGGGCCATATCTACCGCTCCATCACCACCTTCGCTGAACGCATTATTGATGGCGTAACCTACCCCCAACTGTTCGCAGTGCTCGCGCAGCATTTCCATTTCCTCGTCCGTGTCGGTGGCAAACTTATTGAAAGCAACCACTACCGTCTGTCCGAAGGAGCGAAGATTACGAATATGTTTATCCAGATTGCGCAATCCTTCTTTCAGTCCTTCCATGTTCGGTTCCTTGATGCGGTCGAGACTGACACCACCGTGCATCTTCAGTCCTTGCGCCGTAGCGACAATCACAGTCAGTTTGGGCTGGAGTCCGCTTTTGCGGCATTTGATGTTATAAAACTTTTCAGCGCCGAGGTCTGCGCCGAATCCGGCTTCCGTAATCACATAGTCACCGAATGACATTGCCAGTTTGGTGGCAAGAATAGAGTTACAGCCATGAGCGATATTGGCAAACGGTCCGCCGTGTACGAAAGCGGCGGTACCTTCGGTCGTCTGCACCAGATTCGGATGGATGGCGTCTTTCAGCAATACCGTGATAGCTCCCGCCACTCCGAGATCTTTCACCGTAAAAGGCTGGTCATCATATGTAAAACCAAGCAGAATATTTTCAATGCGGCGGCGCAAGTCTTCCACATCTTTGGAAAGGCAGAGAATGGCCATAATTTCCGAAGCCGGAGTAATATCGAAGCCTGACTCCTGCGTGATGCCGTTCGACTTGGGTCCGAGTCCGACTACGATGCTGCGCAACGAACGGTCGTTCACGTCGAGCACCCGACGCCAGAGAATTTCTTTCAATCCGAAACCTTTCGCCTGATTCTGATAAAGATAATTATCGAGCAAAGCAGAAATCATGTTATGCGCGGAAGTAATCGCATGAAAGTCTCCCGTAAAATGAAGGTTGATCTTCTCCATCGGAAGCACCTGTGCATATCCCCCACCCGCTGCTCCTCCCTTCATACCGAAGCAAGGACCGAGAGACGGCTCGCGCAAAGCGACAATCGCCTTCTTTCCGATTTTGTTCAGTCCCAGGGCGAGACCGATAGATACTGTAGTTTTGCCGATACCCGCCTTTGTCGCTGTGATGGCAGTTACCAGGACAAGGTTACTTTTCTTCACTTTCTCCTCGTCGATCAGTTGTTCGGGAATCTTCGCGATGTAGCGACCATAATTTTCGACTTCTTCACGAGGGATTCCGATGCTTTCGGCAACTTGCTTGATCTTTTTCAACTCGACACTGCGAGCTATTTCTATGTCTGATTTCATACAGAATATGATTAGTTTTATTTGAAGTGACAAAAGTATAACAAAAAAGCGAAACTGAGAAATTTAAGACGCTCTCTCGTTTACCCGGGACTTCCGCACAATTAATTTATATTTTTAGAAACTATGACGATAACGTACTTAACCCACTAAACTCTTTTTGCACAAGAACTGTTGTTATGAACATAACCTAAACAAGAACAACATATATGGAATGGATTATTAATCAACTCAGGGATCATCCCGAACTTGCCATTTTCCTCACTTTATTCGCCGGCTTCTGGCTGGGCAGATTCAAAATAGGAAAATTTTCGTTGGGAACAGTAACCAGCGTGCTACTGGTCGGAGTACTGGTAGGACAATTAAACATTAGTGTAGACGGCCCGATGAAAGCTGTCTTTTTCCTCCTGTTTTTATTCGCTGTGGGCTATAAGGTAGGTCCGCAATTCTTTCGCGGATTGAAGAAAGACGGATTGCCGCAAGTAGGATTTGCCGTCCTGATGTGCATTGTCAGCCTCATCGCCCCATGGATACTTGCCAAAATCATGGGCTACCATGTAGGCGAGGCTGCCGGATTGCTGGCAGGCTCACAGACCATTTCCGCAGTAATCGGTGTGGCAAGCGACACGATCAATCAATTAAGCATCAGCGATGCGCAGAAAGCGACATTTATCAATGCCATCCCCGTAGCATACGCTGTGACTTATATTTTCGGTACGGCAGGTTCCGCATGGATTCTGGCTTCACTCGGTCCCAAAATGCTGGGCGGACTGGAGAAGGTGAAAGCGGACTGCAAAGAGCTGGAAGCCAAAATGGGAACTTCCGAAGCAGATGAACCCGGATTTTACACCGCCCTCCGCCCCGTCGTATTCCGTGCTTATAAAATAGACAACGAATGGTTCGGCAAAGGAAAAACAGTCAGCGAACTGGAGAACTATCTGGTGGAAAACGATAAACGGCTGTTTGTAGAACGCGTACGGCAAAAGGGCGTCATAGAAGAAGTCACCCCGGATATGCTTCTACAACCGGGCGATGAAGTCGTATTAAGCGGCCGCCGTGAATATGCAATTGGCGAAGAAGACTGGATCGGTCCGGAAGTGATCGACGCCCAACTGCTCGACTTTCCGGCAGAGACGCTTCCGGTAATGGTCACCCACCGCACATTCGCAGGCGAAAAGGTCTCCACGATCCGTGCGCTGAAATTCATGCACGGAGTCAGTATCCGCAGTATCAAGCGAGCAGGCATCAATGTTCCGGTACTCGCTCAGACAGTGATCGACTCCGGCGATATTCTCGAACTGACCGGAACAAAACTCGAAGTAGAAACTGCCGCCAAACAGATGGGCTATATCGATCGCCCCACCAACCAGACAGATATGATCTTCGTGGGACTGGGTATCCTGCTCGGTGGTCTGGTCGGCGCACTTGCCATTCACCTGGGAGGTATCCCGATCAGCCTGTCCACCAGTGGAGGTGCCTTGATCGCAGGACTCGTATTCGGCTGGCTGCGCAGCAAACATCCGACCTTTGGCGGTATCCCCGAACCTTCGTTGTGGGTATTGAATAATGTGGGATTGAATATGTTTATCGCTGTTGTCGGCATCGCTGCCGGACCTAGTTTCGTGACCGGTTTCAAGGAAGTAGGATTCAGCCTGTTTATCGTCGGTGCACTGGCAACCGCCATCCCTCTTCTCAGCGGACTGCTGATGGGAAGATATCTGTTCAAGTTCCACCCTGCCCTCACACTGGGATGTACAGCCGGAGCACGTACCACAACCGCCGCACTGGGAGCTATTCAGGATGCATTGGGAAGCGACACTCCCGCGTTAGGATACACCGTGACGTATGCAGTCGGTAATACACTACTGATTATCTGGGGAGTAGCCATCGTATTGCTCATGTAAATGTCAGTATAATGAATGTATAGGAAATCAAAATTAAGTATCAAAACAATAAGAACCATTATGGAAAAGAAAACAACTGGCACAGCTATCACCAAGAACTTTGCCAAAAAGATGGAAACGATCAGCCCTTTCGAACTTAAAAACAAGCTCATCGAAATGGCTGACGAGAGTATCAAGAAAATGGCCCATACCATGCTGAACGCAGGACGAGGCAACCCGAACTGGATTGCGACCGAACCGCGTGAAGCATTCTTCCTGTTAGGAAAATTCGGACTTTGCGAATGTCGCCGTGTCCAATCCCTGGAAGAAGGAATTGCAGGCATCCCACAACAGGAAGGAATAGCCGCCCGCTTCGAGGCTTTCCTCAAAGAGAACGAGAAAGAATCCGGAGCCAGGTTACTGAAAGAAACCTATAATTATATGCTGATGGAGCACGCAGCCGATCCGGACAGACTGGTTCATGAATGGGCGGAATCGGTCATCGGCGACCAGTATCCTGTCCCCGACCGTATCCTGCACTTCACCGAACTGATCGTACAGGATTATCTGGCACAGGAAATGTGCGACCGCCGTCCCCCTAAAGGCACATTCGACCTTTTCGCTACCGAAGGCGGAACGGCTGCCATGTGCTATGTATTCGATTCATTGCAGGAAAACTTCCTGTTGAATCAAGGGGATTCCATCGCCTTGATGATTCCTGTCTTCACGCCCTACATCGAGATTCCGGAATTACGCCGCTATCAGTTCGATGTTACCGAAATATCTGCCGATCAGATGACACCGGACGGGCTGCACACCTGGCAATATAAAGATGAAGATATCGATAAGCTGAAGAATCCGCAGATAAAAGCGTTGTTCATCACCAATCCGAGCAATCCGCCCAGTTATGCGCTGAGTCCGGAGACTGCCGCACGTATTGTCAACATCGTAAAGAATGACAATCCGAATCTGATGATCATTACGGACGATGTGTACGGAACATTCATACCTCACTTCCGTTCGTTGATGGCGGAATTGCCGCATAATACACTCTGCGTCTATTCCTTCTCCAAGTATTTCGGAGCCACAGGATGGAGAAATGCAGTGATAGCCCTACACGAAGACAACATCTACGACAAAATGATTGCCCGCCTGTCGGAGGAGCAAACAGCAATCTTAAACAAGCGTTATGCAAGCCTCAGTTTACACCCCGAGAAGATGAAGTTTATTGACCGCATGGTAGCCGACAGCCGGCAGATTGCGCTGAACCATACCGCAGGACTCTCGCTGCCCCAGCAAATGCAGATGAGCCTGTTCGCCGCTTTCTCTCTTCTCGACAAGGAAGACCGGTACAAGGCAAAGATGCAGGAAATCATCCACCGTCGACTGCATGCACTCTGGGACAGCACCGGCTTCACGTTGATAGAAGACCCGCTGCGTGCCGGATATTATTCGGAAATCGACATGCTGGTATGGGCGAAAAAATTCTACGGTGACGAATTTGTAGACTATCTGCAAAAGACCTACAATCCGCTCGACGTTGTTTTCCGCCTTGCCAACGAGACTTCGCTCGTCCTGCTGAACGGCGGCGGATTTGCCGGACCGAAATGGAGTGTCCGTGTTTCGCTCGCCAATCTGAACGAAGCCGATTACGTAAAAATAGGACAAAGTATCAAGCGCGTACTGGATGAGTATGCAGAAAATAGGTAATACTTATTATTTAAAGCGGGAAGTATCCACCTCTTCCCGCTTTTTCTCCTTGTATCCTCCGAATTTGTAGTTGAAGGAAATACCGAAGGCACGGGTAGTCTTCATATAGTGATTCTTCACATTCTGTTGTCCGAAACGGACATTAGTCGAAATGGTGGAAGTATTAAATATGTCGTCGCATTTCAAGGTCAGTTGTGCTTTTCCCTTTGCGAAAGTATAGCGCAGGGCCGCATCCAGATTTCCCGAACGGGGAAGGTCGAAAATGCCTTGTATCGCCTTGTTCTGATAAAATCCGCTTAGAGTAAACTTCAAATCGGGTTTGGTGGAAAGAGTGAAGGTATTGTTCATGGTCAATACAAACGTATACAGTTTGCGGTCGAACGGGATATCCCAGAAATCACTGTCTTTCTGACGGTAACGAAAGCCGATTGCCGTGATGCGGGAGTCCAGCCATTTCTTCACTTTAAAGGGAACTACCATTACCAAGCCCGCCTGTTCCGAGAAGTCGAAGTTAAAGCATTTATAGATCTCGACCAGACGTTCCGGAGACTGGTAAAGCGTCTGCATTTCCTTGTTTTTCGTGCGGCTGTAATAGGCGGTCAGCACATATTTACCTTTTAATATATAGCTAATGTTAGCTTCGTAATTGGTTGCCGGTTTAAGGAAGGGATTTCCCTGAATTTCGGAATAAGCGCCCATGTAGGAAGTGGAGTTCTGCATACTCCAGTATTCCGGATATTCTTTGTCGCTGCTCAATGAAAATTGCAGGATATGTCCCGGAGCAGGCAAATAAGTCAGGTTGGCAACCGGATACAGGCTCCATTCGTTCCACATATCCGTATGATATTGCTCGGCAGCCAGAGAGACATCCGTTGAAAGTTTCTCACCGAAACTCTTGCTGAGTCCGGCATAAAAGTTCAGCGTCTGCTCGCGACGACGGGATTGCATGTTGTTGTCCGGCAGTAAAGTTTCCGTTTCGGGATCGAAATACATTTGATAACTATTGTCCAATGCGGTCGTATAAGCAACACCATAATTCAATCCCCAGTCTGCGCCCAAAGTATGTTCTTGTCCGGCATAGAAACGCCATTGGTTGATCCGTTGGTTATCTTTGCTCAGGAAGTTCAGTGTTTCTTCTCCCAGTGTGCTGTAAAGCAGCTGACTGCCGGGAGCATGATAATAGGTAAATTCCGCTCCGGCTTTCAGTCCGAAAGGAGTCTGATAGTCGAGTTTGGCATTATGGAGCTGTCCTTCCGAGTGCGAATCGGTGACCGAGTTCTGCGCACCGGTGACTGTGGCGTAAGGTTTGACATCGGTGAAAGCAGTGGTATAAACCAAGCTCAGCAAATGCTTGTCGGTAAAGGCATAGTCCATCCCAAGGCGTATCTGGTGATTGTTGTGGCGGGAAGTAGTGATATCATACATATTCATCGGATGCACCGAACCGTCGGCGAGCGTGTGAAGCGCTTCCTTGTCTGTCTCCCTCCGTTCGCGGCTGTAAGAGTAAGAGTAGAGAAGATCAGCAGAAAATTTGCGTCCGGAGTATAGAAGGCTCGCACGCTCTGCCAGAGATTCGTAGTGTAATTGGCTGTAGGCAGTATATAGTTCTCCCTGAAGAGAAGGTTCTTTTCCCATGCCCGAAGTCAGTATCAAATTGATCATCGGTCCGCGCACCTGATAACGTGCCGGAGCGGAATACATCACTTCCGCCTTTTCAATCCGACTGACGGGCATTGATTTCAGCAGGGTGCTTAATTGCTCTACAGAGAGGGTGGTCACTTTTCCGTTGATAACCACAGTGACCGGTTGCCCTCCCAACATCAGGGCATCATTCATGGAGACAACTCCCGGCAGGTTCTTTACCGCATCATAGGCATTGTCTACCGGCAGGCTGCCGACCAGTCTCGGAACGTCGTATACCAGTTTCCCCTGTTCGGCTTTTACTACCGGACGTTCGCCGGTGATCATGACTTCGGGAAGTTCCCGATACAGGCTGTCTATATAGGCTACGTTTTTTACGCTGTCGGCAGGTTCCTGCGCTGTCTGTACCTGCTGTGCAGAAGCGTACATCCAATACATGAAAAGTAACAAAAGCAGTAAATAAGTTCGTTTCATATCGCATTTATTTTTGAGTATGCTGCAAAATACGGGAGAAAAAACGAAACTTTACGTTATCGCCGGCTTATCTAGTGTTATTTAGTCTTATCAAAGAGAAGAAAAATAACAGTTTCATACTATCTTTGTCCGTATGAAACTACCGTTGAAACATATCATTATCCTTGTCATCTGCTCGCTGACAGGCATCTTTGTTTACCAGACATATTGGCTGACAGGGCTTTACCGCACGATGAAGCAGGAAATGAACAATAATATAAAAGACGCCATGCGTACGAGCGACTTTAATGAAATCGTGCTTCGCGTCAACGAACTGCAAAAGGATAATGTGGAACATGGTTCGGTCACCGTTTCCGCCGGATATGGTGCAGACGGCAAGTCGCTGGTGACAAGCCAGACTGTCTCTTATACAGACAGTACCTACAAAGACACCCTGCATACACGCACGGAAACAGCAGTAGATACCCTGACCGTCAATGACAATGATCCGGATGCCAGCGCCGTTGCCTCCAGCGAAAGCGGACTCGATGTATTATTAAAGAGACAGGACTCGATGAAAGAACTCATACTCAGCGTCCAACAGGGTATGCACTCCGGCGTGGACACCTACATCGACATCAACCTGCAAAAATATGACAGTCTACTGACCGATGTACTGAAAGCACACAACATAGATGTACCTCACCATACCTTATATATATACAGCGGAGCCACTCAGGATTCATCCCAGACATTCATAGATACACTGGGCATCGCAGGAGACAGCACCTATATCCCCAGCCCGAAAGCCATCCGCTACGACTACGAATTCAACAGGCATCACAGCCAACGCTACCAACTGATAATGGAACCCATCACCTCCTTGGTATGGAAACAAATGACCGGCATCCTGGTCACTTCATTTGTCATCTTCCTCATCCTCGGATTTTCCTTCTGGTTCCTCATCCGCACACTGCTGAAACAAAAGACGCTGGAAGAAATGAAGAGCAACTTTACGAACAACATCACGCATGAGTTAAAGACTCCGATTGCCGTGGCGTATGCCGCCAACGATGCGCTGCTGAATTTCAACCAGGCGGAAGAGAAGAGCAAACGTGACCAATATCTGCGCATCAGCCAAGAACAGCTACAGCGCTTGAGCGGACTCGTCGAACAGATTCTTTCCATGAGCATGGAAAGCCGCAAGACGTTCAGACTGCACCCCGAAGAGATTTGTCTGAAAGAACTGATTACTTCTTTAATAGAGCAGCACCAGCTAAAAGCGGATATCCCCGTACACATAACACTGGAAACAGAACCGGAAGCACTAACGATAGTAGCCGACCGCACTCATTTCAGCAATATCATCAGTAACCTGATAGACAATGCCGTGAAATATTCGAAACAAGAAGCAGAGATTACGATTCAGTGCCGCCAAACGGAAGAAACGGTGACTATCACCGTCTCTGATCATGGAATAGGTATTCCGCTGGATAAGCAGAAACATATATTCGACAAATTCTATCGCGTTCCGACCGGGAATCTTCATAACGTGAAAGGATACGGCTTAGGGCTTTTCTATGTCAAAAGCATGGTCGAAAAACATGGAGGCACCATCACCGTCAAAAGTGAATCCGGCAAAGGAAGTACATTTACCATTACTATCTAAAACATCAGAACCATGAGCAAAAACGACATTACAGTATTGTTGGTGGAAGACGAGCTGACACTCGCCATGATTATCAAAGATACGCTCGAGGAAAACGGTTTTACCATCCATACCGCCTCCGACGGCGAAGAAGGATTGCATCTTTTCTTTGAACTTCGGCCGGACGTGCTGGTGGCCGATGTGATGATGCCCAAAATGGACGGCTTCGAAATGGTACGCCGCATCCGGCAGACGGACAAGCAGACACCTGTACTGTTTCTGACTGCCCGTTCGGCCATCAACGATGTGGTAGAAGGATTCGAACTCGGAGCAAACGATTATCTGAAAAAGCCTTTCGGCATGCAGGAACTGATCATACGTATCAAGGCGCTGATGGGAAAAGCGTTCAGCTTCACGGAGACAAAGGTATCCAGCCGTTTTGAGATAGGAAGTTATCTGTTCGATCCGGTCGCGCAGACATTGCTGCATGCCGGAGTGAGACAGGAACTCTCCCACCGCGAGTCGGAAATACTGAAACGGCTTTGTGAGAACCGGAATCAGGTGGTCAATACGCAGGACGTTCTGCTGGAACTTTGGGGGGATGACAGTTTCTTCAATTCCCGGAGTCTGCATGTATTCATCACGAAACTGCGGCATAAGTTGTCGCAGGATGAGCAAATACGTATCGTCAATGTGCGGGGAATCGGCTATAAACTCATTGCAAACTAAGCTCTAAAATAGTGTCACTATCCTACTGGCATAGTGTCACTATCCCCACAGGATACTTACACTATCTTAGTGGGATAGTGACACCATCCCGACGAGACAGCAGCACACTCCTTTTTAAAGGATTTTTCTCTAAGAAAACATAACGGAAGCAGGCAGTCAGACTAAAAATCTCTATCTTTGTCATCAATCAACCTTTACGAAGATGAGAAAACTGATTCTATTTCTTTCGCTGATATTATCGGTCGGTTTTGCATCCGCACAGTCGGAAGTTCCTTCCGATAGTATTCGTCGTGCTCCGTCGAGCAATATAAAGGAATTCGGTGGCTTCCTGCTCGATATGGGATTAATGAATGTGGCCCCTCCCAAACTTCCGAAATTCAATCTCGATGTACCGGATGTGAGTAAAGACTATAATCAGATATTCCGTCTGAATACAGACGCGACCTATACGCAGGGATTCACCGACGCATTTTCTTCCCCTTTCTCCGGTTTCGGATATGGGTATGGCTGGGGATTGTCGTCTTCACCGCAGTTCATGCAGATGGGTACCTTCAAACTGAAAAACGGATGGAAAATCAATACATACGGAGACTATGACAAAGACGGATGGAAAGTGCCCAACCGTAGTGCCATGCCTTGGGAGAAGAATAATTTCCGGGGAGCATTCGAACTGAAGTCCTCCAATGGTAATTTCGGTATCCGGATAGAGGTTCAGCAGGGACGGAACGGTCTTTATTAACTACGCTACTCATTATGATCGACTTGTTTCGGCTATTAGCATATCCTGATTAGCTATTAGCATAATCCGATTAGCTATTAGCATAATCCGATTAGCTAATAGCTAATCAGAATATGCTAATAGGATATTTCAATCATCAATAACAAGATGGTTATTTACTCAACTAACGTTTATTCTGCTTCAAAAGCTCTGTCTGCCGCAGCCATCGCGTCGGCTACACGGTCGCACCATGAATCGAACTCCGGATCAGGAGTCTGTGTTTCGGGGTGCAAAAGCATGTATTGTACTGACTGCTTTAAACCGTCCGCCATCGAAGTTGTACAGATAAAGTCCGGCACAAGGCGTTTTATTTTCGAATTATCAAAGACTACCGTTGCGGCTTTGTCCCCCAACAGTTCGCCCCGAAAGTCATAGTTCCCGCCATGTCTCGCAAGAAAATCGGAAGCCACATGGAGTGCGTTCAAAGGTCTCCCCAGCGCATCGGCAATGGTTTGATAAATCTGATTCCAAGTCATACTCTCATCTGTGGTGATATGGAAGGCATTCCCGATGGCATGAGGGTTCGCCATCAGTCCTACGTATCCTTTGGCAAAATCTTTGGAATGTGTCAGTGTCCACAAGGAACTTCCGTCACCGGGGATAATAACCGGTTTCCCGTCAAGGATACGTTTAAGTATCTGCCAGTTCCCCTTATTTCCATGCAGGCTTACAGGAGGTTTCGTTCCATTATACGTATGGCTGGGACGGACAATCGTAATCGGGAAACCGGTGGTACGGTATGCTGTCATCAACACTTCTTCGGCGGCAATCTTATGCCGTGAATATTGCCAGTAAGGATTCACTAAAGGGGTACTTTCCGTAATACGGTAATCAGCCAACGGTTTTTGGTAGGCGGATGCACTGCTGATAAAAATATATTGTTTCGTCTTATTACGGAACAGACGGATATCACGTTCTACATCTTCTGCCGTGTAAGCGATGAACTGAGCTACGACATCATAACTTTCATCTGCAATAGCTTTCGCCACAGCTTCCTCATCGTGAATGTCGGCAATGATACTGCCCACACCTTCCGGCAGTTTTTTTGAGCCCCGGTTAAGCAGTGTTATCTCCCACCCTCTCTGTTGAGCCAATTCTACTACATCGGTACTGATCGTACCGGTTCCTCCAATGAATAATGCTTTCATAAAACAAGTCTTTTTAAATTCGCAGGAACAAATATATTAATTCTACTATTCACATCCCTTGATTATCCCGTTTTTTTGTTTCCGACACGCTGATATTTAGCTGAAAAAAGTGAGTTTGCATCCCACTACCCACCGGCATTGTATACAAATTACTGAATCTTATACCCAAATTACTGTTTTGCAAATCCGGAATGAGAAAGATACATTTAAAAGCTTTATCTTTGTGACAGATCAAAACTGTAAGCCGTATGGAAGAAATAACAAAAATTGAAAGCATTGACCAGTATGACCAACTGTTCGGACTAGAGACCTTGCACCCACTGGTAAACGTGATCGACTTCTCGAAAGCGACAAAGACGGTAGACTACTATCGTATGAATATCGGATTCTACTCTCTGTTTCTGAAAGACGCAAAATGTGGCGATCTCAGATATGGACGGAAGTATTATGACTATCAGGAAGGAACCGTTGTCTGCATGGCTCCGGGACAGGTTATCGGAATAGATAACCGCAAGCAGACACCAATTCGTACAAAATCTATCGGCCTTTTATTTCATCCCGATTTAATCCGGGGAACTTCTTTAGGGCAGAACATCAAACACTATAGTTTCTTCTCTTACGAAGTGAATGAAGCACTGCATCTCTCCGAACAGGAAAGGGAAATCGTGACCGACTGTATCCACAAAATACAAATCGAACTGGAACATGCCATCGACAAACACAGCAAGCAGCTCATTGTCCGCAATATAGAACTATTGCTTGACTATTGCATGCGCTTCTACGAACGGCAATTCATCACCCGTAATCAGGCGAATAAAGATATCATCGTGAAGTTCGAACAGTTATTGGACGAGTATTTTCAGAATCAGACTGCACTTACCGAAGGACTTCCTTCTGTAAAATACTTTGCGGACAAAGTCTGCCTTTCTTCCAATTACTTCGGAGACCTGATCAAGAAAGAAACAGGAAAAACAGCGCAGGAATATATCCAGCACCGGATCATAGAACTTGCCAAGGAACGGATATTAGAAGGTAGCCAAACCGTCAGCCAGATTGCGTATGAACTGGGGTTCCAGTATCCGCAGCATTTCAGCCGGTTATTCAAGAAGAATGTCGGATGTACGCCAAACGAATATAAGCAACAGAACTAAAAACAGCTCCACTAATCAGGATATTAGTTACGTCATGGGAGATAAAGTACTTAAGATAGGAAGTGTGCATCAATGTAATTGCTGCATGGGGAGTAAGACGCTACACCCTCTGGTCAGTGTCATCGACCTTTCAAAAGCCGATTTATCCTCCCATACGGATTTCAAATTCGGATTTTACACGATTCTGTTGAGCGAATGCAAATGTGAAGCCTACAGATACGGACATCAATACTACGACTTCTCGGACGGGACACTTCTCTGTCTGACTCCCGGCGAGTCAATCAGTATGAAGGATAGTGACAACACATGTCCTTCCAAAGGATGGATACTGGCGTTTCATCCCGACTTGATCTGCGGCACTGTGCTTGGAGCGAACATTCGTGACTATACTTTCTTCTCTTATCGTCCCGAAGAAGCACTGCATGTTTCATTACGTGAAAAGCAGGTCATACTGGAACTTCTGGATAAAATAAATGAAGAATTGCAACGCTGTATCGACTGCTATAGTCAGAAGATCATTTCCAAATACATCGAACTACTGCTTGATTATTGCGAACGCTTCTACGAACGCCAGTTCATCACACGCAATGAGGCTAACAAAAAGATTATCGAACGGTTTGACCGTCTTTTGGATGATCATTTCAATACTATACAAAGTCAGTCCTCCGATCTTCCCACTATTGAGGAGTGCGTCAGAGTACTTCGTCTTTCTCCCGCATATTTCAATGATTTGCTGGAATATGAAACGGGGAAATCGTACAAAGAATATCTTCAGTTCAAGCGTTTCGAGATAGCTAAAGAGTGGTTGATAAATACAGATAAAACACTCAGCCAGATAGCGCAGGAACTCGGTTTCCGGAATCCGCAATATTTCAGCCGCCTGTTTAAGAAGATCACCGGTTGTTTGCCGAATGATTTCAAGATGCCTAACTGACTTTTCTCTTAATAAAAACAGAATTAAG
>OBWM01001356.1_pt1 | contig 13875 bp, 15 predicted proteins | sample 1538041 | NCBI WGS metagenome assembly OBWM01 (sample SAMEA2580049, study PRJEB22360) | human gut metagenome | biome: human gut; feature: human-associated habitat; material: faeces | place: Denmark | collected 2008/2010
TTGGTACTGTCCGCAATCAACAGCACATCCTCCTTCTGAATGTCCATATCCTGCATAATACACTGTAATGCGGTTCCCTTATCCACATCGGCATGGACAATGCTGCACATATTTCTGCCGCTGCGAATCAGCTTGATTTCTTCCTCCAGGGTTTTCGGCATCCAGCTGATAAAGCCGTTTAAGGCGCTGCTTTCTCCGGTAACATAGAGCTTCAATACCGTATCACTGATGTCCTCAAATGCCTCCCAGGGACACAGCCGCATATCGTTCAGTAAAGCCTCCAGCTGTACATAAGGGTCAATGCCACTCGCATACAGACAGCCGTTTTCCACAATCGACAGTGTGACATCCTGTCCTTCGGCAAGTGCCTTGATTCTATCCACCAGCTTCAGCGAAACCTCTTTCTTCCGCAGTACGCGTTCACTGCCCATTTCCTGCAGAAAGGCTCCGTGACAGGCGGCGATATAACCCTTATACGTATTCATCTGCAGCTTTTCTGCGATCTTTTTCAGATTTTGCGGAGAACGGCGTGAGATCAGAGCCAGACGTGCACCGGCCTGCTGGGCCTGCAGCAGTGCTTCCTTTGTATCCTCGCTCAGTGTGTGATTGTTGGTTAGCAGTGTATCATCGACACTGCAGACGATCAGTTTATACATAAGATTGTCCTCCTTTTGACATATGCAGTGTAACGCAGAAACTCCTATCCTGTAAACAGACAAGGGAACGGTTGAAAAAAGGTTGACACGGTTTCGCTGTGGAAAACGGAAAATATGAAAAAAAATTGTCAAAGCACGAAAGAGGAATGACAAAGTTTTGTCATACCGCTATAATGAAGAGGAAAGGACGGATGTGTATGCATATACGGGAAACCTTACAGAATACCCGCAGCTGGAGTGCGAACGAGCAGGCCCTGTGTGATTATATTCTAAAAAACAGCATAGAGGTCATACGTATGAACGGCACACAGCTGGCACAGGCAGCTGCAGTCAGTACCTCCTGTGTCTATCGCTTCTGCCATAAGCTCGGCTTTGAGGGCTTTTCCGCCTTTCGCATTCAGCTGGCAAGTGAGCTGAACGAGAAGCTGAGCAGTCCCAGTGAGGTGAATTACGATTACCCCTTTACGGAAAAGGAATCCACCGCACAGCTGATTCAGACACTGGGCAGTCTGTATAAAACCTCGATTGATGAAACCATACGGCTGCTTGATATCACACAGCTGGAAACGTTCGCAGAGCATATTTATCAGGCACGCTTCACCTATATTCTTACGACGAATACCAATCTGCAGGCAGCGGAGAATTTTGCACGCAAGATGGAGGAAATCGGCATGCATATCCATGTCGCGGGGGAATTGCTGCAGCAGCGTCTGTACTGTGCCTCCGCCAAGCAGGGGGATGTGGCAATCATCCTTTCCTACGCGGGAATCTCCGATCATGTGCAGGAATGTGTAAAGCAGCTGTATGAGAATAAGGTAACCGTCCTGCTGTTATCCAGCAGACACGATAAGACACTGCATTATTTTGCCACCTGCCGTCTGTATCTTTGCGGCTTTGAATCCTCCTATCAGAAAATAACAACCTTTTCCTCTCATGTATCTGCACAATATCTGCTTGATCTTGTTTATTCCGTTATCTACCAGAAGAATTATAAGAAAAATATCGAGCATAGAGACCGTGCCTATCATGTATGCCGGCTGAAGGCGAAGGAGGAATCTGGGATGAAGCGTATGGAAACGAATAAAGGAGAGGAAACATGACATTTGAAACAATGAATGATGCATCCTATAGGCAGGAGGATGGAGCGATTATCCTGCATGCCAGCGCGAAAAGCGACTTTGTAGTGGGTCCGATTACTGGAAAGGCTCATGCCAGTGCAGCCTTTCTGTTTCAGCGGGTGAAAGGGGATTTTGTCCTGCAGGCAAAGGTGTCCCAGCGCTTTCTTTCCACCTATGATGCACCGGCTCTTATGGCAATGGAGTCTGAAACACGCTGGGTGAAGGCCTGCTTTGAGTATACCGATCTGCATACCAGAGCTGTTGTATCTGTTATAACGGATACAACCTCAGATGACTGCAATGGAGTGGAAACAGACAGCGATTCCATATGGCTGCAGCTATGCCGCAAAGATCATATATTTGCGATTCATTATTCTCTGGATGGGTTGCACTGGAGGATGCATCGCATATTACGCATGGAAATGGAAGAAGAATTAAAGGTCGGTCTGGTGGCGCAGAGCCCGCTGGGAGACGGCGGAGATTTTATCTTTGAAAAGGTATCACTGAAGCCGGAGCGAAAAGCGGATATACGAGGTGGAAACTGATTCCATACAGAACGGCTGAATACTGCAGGGAAAACGTGAGGTCAATAGGGCTGCACGTTTTCTTTTCTTGGCGCAAGCAGTGAAACATGTGCACATTCCACGGCTATGTGTGACATTTGTAGCCGGTATTCTCCCCTTCGGACAGGAAAAAGACTTCCACAGGATACGTTCCCGCAAAAGTCTATCGCTATCGTATTCTATTGTGCACTGAATGCCAGCTCATCATCGAGAGCATCCAGCATATTCAGGGAATTAAACTTCTCAATCAGCTTTTCCACTGTCAGCTGTTTCTTTTCCTCTTTTGGTATATCCATAATAATTTCCCCCTTGTGAAACATCAGCAGACGATCCCCGTAGGTGATGGCATGCTTCAGGTTGTGGGTGATCATGATGGTAGTCATTTTCTTTTCTTCCACAATTTTCTTGGTCAGCTGGATAATCAGATCGCTTGTTTTCGGATCAAGGGCAGCCGTATGCTCATCCAGCAGCAGAAGCTGCGGTGTAATCAGGGTTGCCATCAATAACGATAATGCCTGCCTTTGTCCGCCGGACAGGGAACCGACACTGACATGCAGCTTGTTTTCCAGCCCCAGCTGCATATCTGCAAGCTCTCTTTCAAACAGTGGAATCAAAGCCTTATCCACTCCCTTAGTAAGACCAAAGCTTTTTCCCTTATGATAGGCCATTGCCATATTCTGCAATATTGTCAGAGAAGGGGAGGTTCCCTTCTGCGGGTCCTGAAATACACGTCCTATAAACTGGGAGCGTTTATGCTCAGGAAGACGGGAAACATCCTTTCCGTTAAAGGAGACACTTCCTGCATCCTGTCGGATATTTCCGCTGATAACATTGAAAAACGTTGATTTTCCACTGCCGTTGGAACCGATAATCGTGACAAATTCACCGTCGTGGATTTCCACATTCAAATCCCTGTACAGGATGACCTCATTGGCACTGCCCTTGTTGAAGGTCTTTTTTACATGTTCTAGTTTCAGCATACTCTCACCTCACGATTCCTGAACCTTGCGATGGAAGAATTTCCCCATCACACCATTGCCGAGAACAAGCACCGCGATAAAGATGACAGCCATGATCAGCTTCAGATAGCTTGGCGGCAGACCCACCTTTAAGGCAGCCGCAATCGTCAGCCGATAGGTGATGGCACCGAGAATTACACTTGTTGTGAAGCCGATGAATGTAAAGCGTTTGAACAGCGTCAGCCCCATGATGACAGAAGCCAGTCCCATAACGATCATTCCGGTACCCAGCGTGATATCAAAATATTTCAGAAACTGAGAAACCACTGCACCGGACACAGCGGCATAGCCGTTGGAGATGGCAAGACCGTTCATTTTGATATGTCCGATATCCTTTCCCAGTGTCGCAATCAACTGCGGATTGTCTCCTGCAATACGCATAAGAAAGCCGTATTTCGTATCCAGAAACCAGTCCATCAGCAGCTTCAGGAATAAAACGAGAACCAGCAGGATGAAAATCGGCCACAGCTTCACGATCCAGGTGCCCAGTGATCCTCCTGCGGAATTGCCAAGCAGCGCCCCGTAAGAGAAAATCGTGTCATAGGTAAACAATGGAATGTTGCTCATATCTCCCGCTACAATCAGATTGATTGAATACAGCCCTGTCATGACGAGAATACCGCTTAAAAGGCTGGAGATACCGAATTTAACATGCAGGAAGCCGGTCGCATAACCGGCCGCAAGTCCTGCAATAAATGCCACAATTAGTGAAAGAAACGGATTGATGCCATGCATTACACACATGGCACCCGCAGCAGCACCGAGAGGAAAGCTGCCCTCAACGGTCAGATCTGCATAGTCCAGAACCTGATAGGTCAGCAGGACTCCGATGGCGAGGATACTGTAAGCCAGACCCTGCGCCGTAACGTCTAATATAAAATCCATACGTATTCACACCTTACTTTATTCTTCTACAAACGTTGCACGTTCTGCCAGTGAATCCGGGATTTTAATACCTAGCTGCTCTGCGACCTTTTTGTTGATATACAGAGTGGTATCCTTTGCGGTTTCCACAGGGATATCGCCTGCTTTTTTACCATTGACAAGAATATCGTAGGCAACACTGCCTGCCTGCTCTCCAAGCTTTTCATAGCTGATGGAATCACTTGCCAGCAGCCCGGCCTTCATCTGCCCGTCCTCAGCCGCAAATACCGGAATATTCTTTGCATTTGCCTTATCTGTAATGGAGGCAGTAGCGGAAACGACCATATTGTCGGTAATATTATAAATACAATCAACATCGCCAGCTGTTCTGCAGCGGTTGCGATTTCTGTAGTAGCACTGACGCCTTTCTTGACGATTTTAAAGTTATATTTTGAAGCCAGCTTTTCCACCTGTTTCACCTGAAGCTTACCGTTTACTTCTCCGATATTGTAGATCATACCGATCTTCTTTGCTTCGGGCAGGAATTCACGAATCATCTCCAGCTGCTTTTCCAGCGGTGCGGCATCGCTGACGCCGGTAACATTGCCGCCCGGCTTCTCATTGCTGGTGACCAGCTTTGCTTCCACACCATCCGTTACTGCATTGAATACAACCGGAATATCTGTTCCACCGGTCGCATTTACGGCAGCCTGTGATGCGTTGGTCGCAATGGAATAAATCAGATCCACATCATCGGAAACAAACTGCTTGGCAATCGTATCTGCCGTTCCGTTGTCCCCCTGTGCATTTTTTACCGTAATCTCAAACTTCGCATCGCTCTTACCCTTCAGATATTTCTCCAGTCCCTCTCTGGCACTGTCGAGCGCAGGATGCTCCATCTGCTGGATGATGCCGATTTTATATGTCTTCTTTCCATCATCCGTTTTTTCTTTGTCGCTGTCGCCACTGTTTCCACATCCTGCAAGAAGCAGTGCCAGTGCAAGTCCTCCCAATAATTTTTTCTTCATAAGACTAACCTCTCTTTTCTATATGATATTATGATGATACCTTGTTTTGTACATAAAATCAATATTTTCATGAAAAACTTTCACATTTTTACCATGAAGTTTCACAAATTTGCATTTATAGCTGAAACCGTTACACAATATGCACAGCTATGGTATAATAGCGGATGAGATGGCATAAGGAGGATGTACGGTATGCTGCACATATACAGTGGAAACGGAAAGGGAAAGACGACTGCCGGCTTCGGCCTGGTTCTGCGTCAGACGGGATATGAAAGGCGTGTTGCGGTAGCGCAGTTTTTAAAGGATGGCACAAGCGGAGAGCTGCGTGCTTTGCAGGCTTTATCCTGCGTAAAGGTGCGTGCGACACGAATGCCGCATGGGTTTTATTTTCAAATGCAGGAGCAGGAGCAGCTGGAAACCAGACAGGGGATACAGGAGCTGTTCGCATGGGTAAAGGACAGGGCAAAGGAATGCACATGCATCTTTCTTGATGAGGTTCTGGATGCTGTACAGCTGGGGCTGCTGAAGGAGGAAGAACTCCTGCATTTTTTACAGGAGCACCGGGATTTGGAAATCATCCTCACCGGCCGCAATCCCTCGCAGGAGCTGCTGGATATATGTGACTACCATACGGAGATGGTGGAACACAGGCATCCTTATCAAAAAGGCATAGCTGCACGCAAGGGTGTGGAGTATTAGAAAATCAGGAGGATAAGAAAATGGCAATGGAACAGGCAAGAGCATACCTGAAGCAGTATCATAAGGAACAGGAAATCCTGGTGCTGAACGCATCCAGTGCGACCGTGGAACAGGCGGCACAGGCCCTTGGAACACAGCCGGAGCGCATTGCAAAATCGCTTTCCTTTATGGTGAGGGAGCATGCCGTTATCGTGGTTGCTGCCGGTGATTGCAGGGTGGACAATCATGCATATAAGGAAACCTTCGGCTGTAAGGCGAAAATGCTGAAGGGGGATGAGGTGGAAGCCTATACGAATCATGCCATCGGCGGGGTGTATGCCCGTTTGGTGTACCTGCGGATACCCGCATATATCTGGATGTTTCGTTAAAGCGGTTTGATTTTGTATATCCTGCCTGCGGTACACCGAATTCCGCAATCAGGCTGACCATTGCGGAGCTGGAGACACTGCTTCCGCAGGCAGCGTGGGTGGATGTGTGCAGGATAGCTTAGGATGAAGGCAGATCGTCTGTACGCGATAACCCTGTATCTCTTGAATCACAAACGGGCAAGCGGACGCTGTCTTGCGGATACCTTTGAGGTGTCCCTGCGCTGTATTCAGCGGGATATGGATACCCTGTCCATGGCAGGTGTCCCCATCATTGCGTATAGCGGCGTGAATGGAGGCTATGAGCTGCAGGAGGGATACAAGCTGCCTGTGGCTCTGGTAAAGGAACAGGATCACGCTATCATTGCGGCATCCCTGGACAGTATGGAGAGTGCCGGTCTGCATAAGGAGGTACAAACCGCGAAGCTGCTTTTTCCAAAGCATGAGGAAGACACCTTGGGGGTGCAGCTTGATTTTTCCGTTGCGAATGAAACGGCTATCGAACAGCGCAGGCTATTACAGTCTGTGATTGCCGCAAGGCACAGCGTTACTTTTCAATATACGGACGCTCAGGGGAAGCAGACAAAACGCTTCTGCGAGGCGGTGGCACTGATTTTTCGCTGGTATGCCTGGTATCTGGTCGGCTGGGATGTGGATAAGCAGGCCTATCGGATGTATAAGCTGGTACGGATGGAACAGCTACAGGAAGCTGAACATACAAATCGTAAGCATCCCTGTCTGCGTGAAATTCTGAAGCAGCTGGATGAGACGGATACGCAGGTTATCTGGACGATCAAGCTGCACTGTCAACCGGAGGCCAGAGGCAGAGTGCTGGAATATTTTCAGGGAACAATCATGGAGGTATATGCGGACACATCCTTTCTGTATTGCATGCAGGTACCAAAGCAGGAGCATTTCTGGTATGCAAGCTTACTCGGCATGGGAAATACTGTACGGGTGCTGGAGCCGGAGGAGCTGGTGGAACGCATAAAAGCAGACTGCAGGGCAATGCTGAAGCAGTATGAGAAATAAACAGGAAACTATGACATAGTGCTGTCGTAGTTTTTTTGGTATGATAAAGCAGGAAATGAGGTGCTTTATGAGAGAGGATAGAGGAATGGCATACTGCGGTCTTGCCTGCTGTGTGTGCTCGGAATCAGATTGCCCAGGCTGTCATGCGAGGGGCTGTGAGCATAAGGATATGTGCGGTATTTTGGCCTGCTGCCTGAGAAAAGGAATGGACGGCTGTTATGTGTGTGACGAGTTTCCCTGCGATGAGGATATGCTGAAGAAAAGAAGAGTGCGTGTTTTTAATCAATGCCTGCAAAAAAGCGGACCGGCAGAAATCATGCGTTGTTTAAAACGCAATGAAGAGGCGGGGATACGGTATCATCATACAGGGCAGTTCAGTCTTCACTATGATCTGGAAAATGATCGTGACATTGAGGAGCTGTTGATGAAAGGCGGTGTGCATAGCAGAGGGTGATGGAACCAAAGGAAACACCTCGCGACTAAGCCACGAGGTGTTCCATAGAAATTCACATGTATTTCTACAGGAGCGTACGTTAATACAATGAAGCTTTTCATCATGATTCTCTTGGATGCAGCTTAATACGCAATAAGGAAGCAGATATAAAGTATCATTATGCAGGACGAGAAGACTGAATCACTGCGAGATGGAATATGACACATTCATCAAAAATTTGAAAGATGTTATGATACATCAGAAACCACAGAAGAGCATTGCCGTTTGGATTATCCAGGTCTGTCGGGAAAGAGGAAAGGCGAATGCAGTAGGAGCGAGGGTTTCCCCTTGAGTGGTTTCCTGTACAAAGTAATTTATATACCCCTATCAACAATAATGGCAAGGAATTCTATAGACCGTTGACAGCGGGCCTTGGCGCAGAATTAGCATTTCACTAAGTGTATATTTTCAGAGTGATCCGGGACACTGTAACACGATTGCATTGGAAAAAGATCACGCCTGTATTTATACCGGATGAAGGGAACTGGGCGACTGCGTAAATGATTTGGATATCCATGTGTTTGAATGGGAGACAAGGATATCCAGAGTTCAGGTAGATTATAAAAACGGGTATGAAAATGAGGAAGATGATGAGCTGTCACATATGTCAGTACAGCTGCCGGTTTATGCATATACAGATAATGAGTTACCCTTTTCGTAGGAAATTATCCCTGCTTTTTTTCAAACAATTTGACATCAAAGAGGTGAATGGTTAGACTTTCTTTAAATAAGTACCGATTTTAGCTTTATTCCGTTAGATACTGTAGCTATTAAGAATAGTATACCATAAAAAGTTGAATGATGTAATTCTATATTTTAAAAATTATTTTGATATGATATAGGTGAAAGAAGTACTATTTAAAGGAGGCGAATCATATGAAAAAAATAGCAGCTATCATCGTATCATTATGTCTTTGTGTTGGAGTGTTAGGAGATGTAAAGTATACTGTTAGTTCAAAAGAAATACCGGAAAAGTACATTGTAGAAACAGGCTCATACAGCCAAAATCAAAAAGAGCAGCTTGAAAACGCAAATTATGTATTCTCAGAGAAGGAATTGAAAGACACTCCTTTTGAGGGTCAAAAAGTTGAAGTAATTAAAGGTGAATTATATGTAAATGGAAGAATCATTTGGACCATTAAAATTTGGATTTTATCTAAAGGTATTCCAATTTTAATAGGATGGATGGCAGCAGGTGGTGTGGTAAAACAGGCTACAAACAAAATAATAAAAGCAGAGTTAATAAATAAAGTTAAGTTTGCATGGAACAAATACAGCAACATGACTGATGCTTATGCAGATGAACAGCAGAATTTACAGTCTGTAAAACTTTCTAATGGCAACCAATGTGTTTTAGCCCCAAGTGGTAAATACTTTAATTGTATGTATTCCGCTTAACTTGTAAGTGAGAAATAAAATCAAAAAACAAGTGCCTGATAGAAATAAGCCATTAGTTGAGAAAGAAGAGCTGGAGAATCTTATTAAAGAAATGATGACTGATAAAGAGGTAGAAGATCTGCTGAAGGAAGGCTTTACCCGAGAACAAATTGCATATGTGGCCAATGAAAAGAAGAAATGTGATGAGCAAGGTAGGGTTATAGGTAAAATCATAGATATCCTAACATGGATATTTCCGGATTTTAAATAACCTCAATTAAGCCGAGTTTGGCAAGAAAAATAAGAAAAGAGAATGAAATCCTACGCGTTATTCGTAGTTTAAATTCTCTTTTTTGCTTATATTATACCAGGAGGTCTCTTTTATACACTGAAGCTATGAACGTAACGCCTTATACATGTAAAAACGGACGATATTTTAAGCTCAGCTGCTCGTATTGAACGAATGCTTCTTCACCTATCACAGATTTTCACCATTTGAATCAATCACACTTCGATACCAGTCGTAGCTGTCTTTTTTTAGCCGACGCTTTGTTCCGTTTCCATAATCATCCTGATCGACATAAATGAATCCGTAACGCTTACTCATCTCGGAGGAGGAACAGCTGATGATATCTATGGGACCCCATGGATAATAGCCGATGACCTCTACTCCATCCATGATTGCTTCCTTCATGTTTCGGATATGTTCCCGAAGGTAAGCAATTCTACGCTCATCATGAATGCATCCGTCCGAACTGATTTCATCAAAGGTCCCAAATCCATTTTCTGCAATGATAATCGGCTTTTGATAACGATCATAATAATAATTCAACACCGTTCGCAGACCAAGCGGATCGATTCCCCAGCCCCATTCACTAGCCTCTATATAAGGATTGGATACCGCCCCATCATCATTTACATCAGCACAGGAATTGCTTTCGCTGGAAGATGCACACGTGTAATAATAGGAAATCGCCAGAAAATCTGCAGGGTTTTCCTTTAACATGCGCTCATCCTCCTCCCGGATATCCAGCCGTATATCGTGCTCCTGAAAATAGCGAAGCATATATCCCGGATACTCTCCGCGCAGCAGAAGATCAGAGAAGAAATATTCACGCTGATTACGCTGCATATTCGCAAATACATCCTCCGGTTTACATGTCAGCGGTTCGCTTAGACCATCGTATACCATCATCCCAATCTGAAAATCCGGATTTATTTCATGTCCTATTTTTGTTACGATAGCACTTGCTGTGCATTCATTGTGTATTCCCTGATATTTCGCTTCCATAAGGTTAGAAACGCGATCACTGGGGATTCCCAGATGATTGAAGGATTCGTGATGAATCAGGTTGATCTGATTGACGACAATCCAGTACTTTACCTTATCTTTATATCTTCGCATAACCGTATCAGCATATTTTACAAAGAAATCGATGGTTTTGCGATGATTCCATCCATTATAAGCAGTTGCCAGATGCAGCGGCATTTCATAATGTGATAAGGTAATCAATGGCTCCATGCCGTTTTTAATAATTTCATCGATCAGATTATCATAAAAGCGTAGACCTTCTTCGTTTGGAATAGTCTCATCTCCGTTAGGAAAGATTCTTGACCAGCTGATCGAGGTGCGGAAGGAGTTCATTCCGATGCCTGCCAGCAGCTTTAGATCTTCCTTGTAGGTGTGATAAAAATCAATTCCATAGCGCTTAGGATAATAACCTTTTGTATCCTGCAGAGCAGCTTCGATATCCTTCATGGATGTCTCCTTGTTTGATTTCTTTTTAAGATCACCCTTATCCTGCACCTTGAGAATATCCGCAACACTCCATCCTCTTCCGCCTTCCAGAAAAGCACCCTCTGCCTGATTCGCTGCAATGGCACCTCCCCATAAAAAATCTGCTGGAAATCCTTTTTTTAATTGCTTCATATATCTGTCTGATTCTGCGTTTCTTGCAGAATTTCTCCTTTCCATTTATAATAAAGGGATGCATACGGCATCCCTTTTTGCTTTACAGTTCTTCACCGTTTGTTTGAATTACATGCTGATACCAGGTAAAGGAATCCTTTCGAATTCGTGCATTGCTGCCGTTACCGCGATCATCACGATCCACGTAAATATAGCCATAGCGCTTGCTCATTTCTCCCTGTGAGCAGCTGACGATATCGATTGGTCCCCAGGATGCATACCCAAATACCTGAACCCCGTCGAGGATGGCTTCCCTCATGGCCTTGATATGCTCACGCAGATAAGCAATACGGTACTCATCATGAATGTGTCCGTCAATGACCGTATCAATCGCACCAAGTCCGTTCTCCGCAATGAAGATAGGAACATGATAACGGTCCCAGTACTGATTCAAAGAGTTTCGGAATCCGAGAGGATCGGTAGCCCAGCCCCAGATAGAGGTTTCCAAATACGGATTTTCTTTAGGCTGAGGCTGCGACGCATCTACGATTCGGGTGAAGTAATAAGAGAAGGAGAGAAAATCTGCAGGGTGTTCCTTTAACAGCTTCAGTTCTTCCTCCTTTGCATGGATCTGTATCTGATGATCCTTGAAATAACGAAGAGCATAACCGGGATATTCCCCGCGCAGTAAAACATCACTGTAGAAATAGATGCTCATCTGCATCCGCTGCGTATTAGCAAAAACATCCTCCGGGCGACAGGTGGCAGGATATAATGCATCATCTCCCAGCATCATACCAATCTGCATTCCCGCATCGATTTCATGCGCCAGCTTTGTGGCTTTTGCACATGCGACAAACTGATGATGCGTAGCCTGATATTTTGCGCTCTCCCAATCCTCATATCCGTCTTCCACCATACCCAGACTGGCGAATTCTCCCCAGCCGCCAAGGGAATTGATCTGATTCAATAGTATCCAGTATTTTACTTTTTTATGATACCGTTTAAACAGTATCTCACAGAAGCGGACAAAGAAATCAATCATTTCAGGCGCATACCAGCCCTTGTATTTTGTAATAAGATGAACCGGCATTTCATAATGAGAAACGGTCATGACAGGCTCAATCCCGTTTTTCAACATTTCATCAAGGAGTGCATCGTAATATCTCAGTCCTTCTTCATTCGGCAGATCCTCATCCCCGTTTGGGAAAATGCGGGTCCAGTTGAAGGATGTACGAAAGCAGCTGAATCCCATTTCCTTCATCAGTGCAAGATCTTCCTTATAGGTATGATAGAAATCAATGCCGTGCCTTCTTGGATAATAGCCATCCTTATCCTGCAGTGCTTCTTCGATTTGCTGAGCGGTATGTGTAAATCCAACGACATGCTTGCGGTCATAGTGTTCCGGAAGAATTTCAATATCAGCCATGGACGGCCCTTTTCCATCGATATTCCATGCGCCCTCCGCCTGATTTGCGGCAATAGCACCACCCCATAAAAAGCCCTTCGGAAATCCGGTTGCTGTTTTCCACATATTATTTCTTCAGCTTTCTATACAGACGTATCATATTCTGTGTTAAGTTGACCTCGCTGTTGATGGTCATCAGTGTATCCTGTGCATGTGTGAAAAGCAATGTTGTTTGCAGTTCATCCTCATTGATGGAGCTTTGTATCATTTCGGTCTGAATCACATGAGCCTTCGTTATTTCTTTTTTTGCAGCGGTTATTTTAGCCTTTATATCCTCCTCACTTTTATCTTCCAGGAGGGCATTGACTGCCTCATTCAACAGATTGCGACAATCACCTGCATGTAAGATGATTTGCATAGCGGCACTGTTAAGCTGTTCGATCGTAGTTTTTTTCATAACACCCTTCCTTTCTATGCTTCTTCTGTACGCTCACGCATTGCTTTGCGCTTTGCCAGCTGATCCTTTTTCTTTTCATCCTCTTCTTCCTTTTGCATACACTGTCTGTCATATACCTTGAAGAACGGATAATAAATAATCCAGGATAAGACGAATATGAAGAAGGTAAACAACAGACCGATCATGCCGCCAACTGCATAGGAGCAGATTGGTCCAGGCAGATACCAGAAGGAGAATAAGGTCGTTATTTTCGGCAGGATATCAAAGTATAAGGCAAGCCAGGTCAATGCAGGGGCAAGCAATCCGACTATCCACATAGGAACCATTAGAATCGGATTAAATGCGATTGGTGCACCAAATACAAGGGGTTCATTGATATTGCATAAATTCGGTACCAGGGAAGCCTTGCCAATGACCTTGCATTTCTTTGATTTTGCCATAAACAGCATCATGAGTCCAAGCGCCAAGGTACAGCCGCCTCCGCCGAGGGTGAAATAATAGGAAACTCCGTCTGCATTTATGACAGATGCTGCGTTTCCGGCAGCGACAGCCGCCTGATTTGCGGCAATCCCCTGTAAAATCAAAGCTGATTCAATTGGATAGATGACCCATGTGGAAATACCGAAGGTGTACAGAAACGTATAGCCGAAGAAATACAGTACCACAAAGCCGAGAAAGCTGTCACCCGCACTCAAGATCGGAGAGAATAAGGTATAGATACAGTCAAAGATATTGATGTGCAGCTGGAAGATAAACAGCCATCCGACGAACAGGATAATGAGAATCGGAATCAGTGTATCAAACCAGACTGTGATGAAATCCGGAATAGCGCTGTCTTCTTTAAAGAAGGAATGTGTAGAGAATGCGTTCATCACAAAGCCTACAAA
>OBWM01001371.1_pt1 | contig 13621 bp, 13 predicted proteins | sample 1538041 | NCBI WGS metagenome assembly OBWM01 (sample SAMEA2580049, study PRJEB22360) | human gut metagenome | biome: human gut; feature: human-associated habitat; material: faeces | place: Denmark | collected 2008/2010
AAACTCTAAAAAATATGTTTATGAAACAAATGAAATTTTTATTAGTAGCTTTAATGACGGTTTTAATGGGGATGTCTGTTACTTCTTGTATGAATGGGGATGATAATACGATATATACCGGACCTGCGTTCGCTAAATGTACAAACTATTTTCCTGCTACATTTGAATTGGCTAATGGGCAGAAATTAGTTGTGAATGAATTGTCAATGTCTAACTTGAATATAGGAGAAATCTATTTCTTTTACTATCAGTTTGACACAGCGCAACAGCCAGGGAATTCTCAGACTCTTGATGTAACACTTTATGCAGGAAGTACTCCGACTTCTATTAGTGCAAAATCTACTGAAGGACCAGAGAAAGCGGCAGATTATAACGAAGCTACTGCACCTTTATATACTTTTAATAGCGATACATCAACTCAGCCGGGAATACTTTTTGATCAATATCTTGTAATTCCTATTATGTATTGGGTAAAAGTAGAGAGTACAGACGAAAAGCAGAAAGAAGAACTTAATAAGCATTCTTTTATACTCACATATGATTTTGATGAATTGGCATCAGGGTCAACTGAACTTGTATTGAATCTTAATCATGTGATTAAAGATGGTTCAGAGGAGACTGTGACTCGTGATAAGTATACTTCTACTTATAAGGCATATAATCTGTCTAGTGTTATTTATGCATTCAAACAAGCTACTGGAGTAGAACCAACTAAAATAAAAGTAAATGCAAAGACCAACTCCTCAAAGAATTCTTTGGATGGTGCCGCAAATTCAACGTGGAGTGAAACACTTAAAACAAATTGAACTACAAAGAATTATTTAATATAGCAATGAAATTGATTTCCTCTCCGGCCAAGGCCTGGGAGGAAATTTCTATGGAAGAGGATAGGCGAAAAGTTTTTATGGCTTTTGTCTATCCTATGATTGGTTTATGCGGTTTGTCCGTCTTTATCGGCTCTTTGCTGACGAATGGATGGGGAGGACCGCAAAGTTTTCAAATAGCGATGACCAATTGTTGTGCCGTAGCTGTGGCATTGTTTGGTGGTTACTTTCTGGCGGCCTATGCAATTAACGAAATGGGAGTAAGAATGTTTGGGATGCCTGCCAATGCTCCGTTGACACAACAGTTTGCCGGATACGCACTTGTTGTTCCCTTCTTGCTTCAGATTGTGACCGGACTTTTACCTGATTTTAGAATTATTGCCTGGCTATTTCAGTTCTACATTGTCTATGTAGTATGGGAAGGAGCTCCCATATTGATGCAAGTGGAGGAAAAAGTACGATTGAAATACACCCTTTTCTCATCAGTTTTGTTAATACTATGTCCGACGGTGATTCAAATTGTATTTAGTAAGTTGATAGCCATACTTAATTAATGTGTAAAGATGAAACAACCTTCTGTAAATATCAAGAATAAACGTGCTACATTTGACTATGAGTTGATGGATACCTACACGGCAGGTATTGTATTGACAGGCACGGAAATTAAATCCATTCGTTTAGGAAAAGCAAGTCTGGTGGATACGTTTTGTTATTTTGCGAAAGGCGAATTATGGGTAAAGAATATGCATATCGCCGAGTACTTCTATGGTTCGTACAATAATCATACAGCTCGTAGAGACAGAAAGTTGTTGCTTAATAAGAAAGAATTGGAGAAAATTCAACGGGGAATGAAAGACCCCGGTTTTACTACCGTTCCTGTGCGTTTGTTTATCAACGAAAAAGGTTTGGCGAAACTGGTCGTTGCTTTGGCGAAAGGTAAAAAACAGTACGATAAACGGGAATCAATTAAAGAAAAAGATGACCGCAGAGACATGGCCCGAATGTTTAAGCGATAAGATGGCTTTATAGCGTAATAGTAAGATAAGATCGTGATAGGTCTAAGATAGGCAGAGTGACAATTAGGTGTTAATGTAATAAGGTAAGAATGAAAAAGACAATTTCTCAGATTGTATCCGAGCGTATTCTGATTCTGGATGGCGCAATGGGCACAATGATCCAACAATATAATCTTAAAGAAGAAGATTTTCGTGGTGAACGTTTTGCGCATATTCCCGGTCAGTTGAAGGGGAATAATGATTTGTTGTGTCTGACTCGCCCCGATGTCATTCAAGATATCCATCGTAAATACCTGGAAGCAGGTGCGGATATTATCGAGACCAATACATTCAGTTCTACAACTGTCTCAATGGCGGATTATCATGTAGAAGAATATGTGCGCGAAATCAATCTTGCCGCTACCAGACTGGCACGTGAACTGGCGGACGAATATACGGCAAAGAGTCCGGATAAACCGCGTTTTGTTGCAGGCTCCGTTGGACCTACTAATAAAACCTGTTCTATGAGCCCGGATGTGAACAATCCGGCGTTTCGTGCCTTGTCTTATGACGAACTGGCTGCCTCTTACCAGCAGCAAATGGAAGCCATGCTGGAAGGTGGGGTGGATGCCATTCTTATCGAAACCATATTTGATACGCTGAATGCGAAAGCTGCCATCTTTGCAGCCAGACAGGCTATGAAGGTGACAGGAATAGAAGTCCCTGTTATGTTGTCTGTGACGGTATCCGATATCGGCGGACGTACATTGTCCGGACAGACTTTGGAAGCTTTCCTTGCTTCTGTGCAGCATGCCAATATATTTTCAGTCGGATTGAATTGCTCCTTTGGTGCCCGTCAGTTGAAGCCTTTTCTTGAACAGTTGGCTTCGCGTGCACCTTATTATATCAGTGCTTATCCTAATGCGGGCCTTCCGAATAGTCTGGGGAAATATGATCAGACTCCCGCAGATATGGCTCATGAAGTGAAGGAGTATATTCAGGAAGGATTGGTTAATATTATCGGTGGTTGTTGTGGTACGACAGATGCCTACATTGCAGAATATCAGACACTGATAGCAGGTGCCAAACCTCATGTTCCGGCACCCAAACCGGATTGTATGTGGCTTTCCGGACTCGAACTGCTGGAAGTGAAACCGGAAATCAACTTTGTGAATATAGGTGAGCGTTGCAACGTAGCAGGCTCACGCAAGTTTCTTCGTCTGGTTAATGAAAAGAAATATGATGAAGCCCTTTCCATAGCTCGTCAGCAAGTAGAAGACGGAGCTTTGGTTATTGACGTTAATATGGATGATGGTCTGCTGGATGCCCGGACTGAGATGACTACTTTTCTGAATCTCATCATGTCCGAACCGGAAATAGCCCGTGTACCTGTTATGATCGACTCTTCCAAATGGGAAGTGATCGAAGCCGGATTGAAATGCCTGCAAGGCAAATCAATCGTAAACTCGATCTCTCTGAAGGAAGGGGAGGAAGTATTTCTGGAGCATGCCCGGATCATCAAGCAATATGGAGCGGCAACTGTCGTGATGGCTTTTGATGAAAAAGGACAGGCGGATACTGCTGCCCGCAAGATAGAAGTGTGCGAACGTGCATATCGTCTGCTGGTTGATAAAGTTGGATTCAATCCTCATGATATTATTTTCGACCCGAATGTGCTTGCGGTGGCTACAGGAATCGAAGAGCATAACAATTACGCCGTAGACTTTATAGAAGCTACCGGATGGATCAGGAAGAATCTTCCCGGTGCACACGTCAGCGGCGGAGTGAGTAATCTTTCTTTCTCTTTCCGTGGCAATAATTATATTCGTGAAGCAATGCATGCAGTATTCCTTTATCATGCCATCCAGCAAGGGATGGATATGGGAATCGTCAATCCGGGAACTTCCGTACTCTACAGTGATATTCCTGCAGATACGCTGGAAAAGATAGAGGACGTTGTATTGAATCGTCGTCCCGATGCAGCCGAGCGTCTGATAGAACTGGCGGAAGCATTGAAAGAAACGATGGGCGGTACTCCCGGTCAGGCAGCTGTGAAGCAGGATGCATGGAGAGAAGAATCCGTACAAGAGCGTTTGAAATATGCTTTGATGAAGGGAATCGGTGATTATCTGGAACAGGATTTAGCGGAAGCTTTACCTTTATATGATAAAGCTGTAGATGTAATTGAAGGTCCGTTGATGGATGGAATGAATTATGTCGGCGAGCTTTTTGGCGCAGGAAAAATGTTCCTGCCTCAGGTCGTGAAGACTGCCCGTACTATGAAGAAAGCCGTAGCTATACTGCAACCGATCATTGAATCAGAAAAAGTGGAAGGATCATCTTCTGCCGGAAAAGTTCTGCTTGCCACCGTAAAAGGGGATGTGCACGACATCGGAAAAAATATAGTTGCCGTCGTAATGGCGTGCAACGGTTATGATATAGTTGACTTGGGAGTGATGGTTCCGGCAGAAACCATTGTTCAGCGTGCCATCGAAGAAAAAGTCGATATGATCGGTTTGAGTGGCTTGATCACACCTTCTCTGGAAGAAATGACTCATGTGGCTGCCGAACTGGAGAAAGCCGGACTGGATATTCCTCTGTTGATTGGCGGAGCCACTACTTCAAAGATGCATACGGCACTGAAAATCGCACCTGTATATCATGCGCCGGTTGTACATCTGAAAGATGCTTCTCAGAATGCCAGTGTTGCTTCCCGGCTGTTGAATTCGCAGATGAAAGCCGAACTGATTAATGAGTTAGATGCGGAATATCAGGCACTTCGTGAGAAGAGTGGACTATTACGCCGTGAAACAGTATCGTTGGAAGAAGCCCAGAAAAATAAGTTAAACCTATTTTAAAGACTTGTCACAATGAAAAAGATTTTTTCTTTCTTGTGTATGCTCATGGCAATGACTGCTATGATCTCGTGTTCTTCCTCAAAAGAGGAAAAAGGAACAACCGGCACCGGAAATGCCGCTTTGGATAATATCTTTGAGCGTAAGAGCGTGCGTACTTACTTGAATAAAGGGGTAGAGAAAGAGAAAATTGATTTAATGCTTCGTGCAGGAATGTCTGCTCCATCGGGTAAGGATGTTCGTCCCTGGGAGTTTGTGGTTGTTTCCGACCGTGCGAAACTGGATTCGATGGCGGCGGCTCTTCCTTATGCCAAAATGTTGACACAAGCCCGTAATGCGATTATTGTCTGTGGTGATTCTGCCCGTTCTTTTTATTGGTATTTAGACTGTTCTGCTGCAGCACAGAATATTTTGCTGGCTGCTGAAAGTATGGGGCTGGGTGCTGTATGGACAGCTGCTTATCCGTATGAAGATCGTATGGAAGTCGTTCGCAAATATACCCACCTGCCCGAGAATATTCTTCCTCTTTGTGTCATTCCTTTCGGCTATCCTGCAACAAAAGAGCAGCCGAAACAGAAATATGACGAGAAAAAGATACATTATAATCAGTATTAGTAAACAAAAGTTTTGTCTTTTCAATAATTTCCTTACATTTGCGTCCAAATTGATTAAAATCTGATACGCAAATGTTTGGAATAGACGACCCTTTTATTATTCTGCCTTACCTGCTTTCGGTGGTATGTGTGATTTTTGCTGCCTGGTTTGGGCTGAAATATTGGAATAAGGACGACGATAAAGACGAAACGCGATGAATACATTTACTCTTGGCTTGATTGTGATAGCTTATCTGCTGTCATTGGCCTACCTCGGTTTTTTAGGATATAAGAAGACTACGAATACCAGTGATTATCTGGTTGGCGGACGTCAGATGAATCCGATAGTGATGGCGCTTTCTTATGGTGCTACGTTTATCTCTGCGTCTGCTATAGTTGGTTTTGGCGGAGTAGCGGCTGCTTTCGGTATGGGTATTCAGTGGCTGTGTTTCCTCAATATGTTTGTCGGGGTAGTTATCGCCTTCATATTCTTCGGCTTGCGTACGCGGCGCATGGGAGCAAAACTGAATGTCAGCACTTTTCCGCAGTTATTAGGCCGTCATTTTCGTTCCCGTAATATACAGGTGTTCATTGCAGCCGTCATATTTATAGGCATGCCGCTGTACGCTGCTGTGGTGATGAAAGGGGGCGCTGTATTTATTGAACAGATTTTTCAGATTGATTTTAATATATCTCTGCTGATATTTACGTTAGTCATTGCTGCGTATGTGATTGCAGGAGGAATGAAGGGGGTGATGTATACGGATGCTTTACAGGCAGTTATCATGTTTGGCTGTATGTTGTTCCTGTTGTTCTCTTTGTATCAGGTGCTTGGCATGGGTTTTACGGAAGCAAACAAGGAATTGACAAATATAGCCCCTCTGGTTCCGGAAAAGTTCAAGGCATTGGGGCATCAGGGATGGACCGCAATGCCTGTGACAGGTTCTCCGCAGTGGTACTCATTGGTTACCTCTCTTATTTTGGGAGTAGGAATCGGTTGCCTTGCACAGCCTCAGTTGGTGGTACGTTTTATGACGGTAGAAAGTAGCAAACAGTTGAATCGTGGCGTATTTATCGGTTGTTTTTTCCTGATTATAACGGTAGGAGCTATCTATCATGCCGGTGCATTAAGCAATCTTTTCTTCTTGAAGACAGAAGGAGCCGTTGCTACGGAAGTGATACAGGATATTGATAAAATCATTCCTTATTTCATCAATAAAGCTATGCCGGACTGGTTTGCCGCTTTGTTTATGCTCTGTATCCTTTCTGCAAGTATGTCTACGCTTAGTTCTCAGTTCCACACAATGGGAGCATCGGTTGGTTCTGACATTTATGGTACTTATAAACCCCGTTCTCGTGGCAAATTGACAAATGTGATTCGTTTGGGAGTACTTTTCTCTATTTTGGTCAGCTATATTATTTGCTATATGCTGCCTCACGATATTATCGCCCGCGGAACTTCTATTTTCATGGGTATCTGTGCTGCTGCATTTCTTCCTGCCTACTTTTGTGCATTGTACTGGAAGAAAGCGACGAAACAGGGAGTTATGGCAAGTCTCTGGGTAGGAACTTTAGGCAGTGCTTTTGCACTAATATTCCTTCATCAGAAAGAAGCTGCCGCAATGGGAATATGTAAATTCCTGTTTGGCAAGGATGTATTGATTGAGACATATCCGTTTCCGGTAATTGACCCTATTCTCTTTGCATTACCATTGTCTATACTGGCTATTGTGGTGGTTAGCCTTTTGACGGGCAGAAACAAGTAATAAATAGGTAATAAGTAATAGGTAATAAGCCGTGCGGATACACTATTGATAAGCTACGGTTATTACCTATTACCTGATACTTATTACTTATTTTATCTTTTTTTTGTACGATTCGAACCGGGACTGAATATCACGTACGAAGTTGAACGTTTCTATGCCACGGAAATATCCATTTTTACAAACAGGGTCGGTGAAGTATTCCTCATTACTTTTGAGCAGAATGAAGTTTTCGACATTATCTTTCCATACGAGGTTATTTTTTCCGTATTTTTTCGCTAGTGCCATGGCATCGTAAATATGTCCTAGACCGGCATTGTAAGAAGCCAGTATGAAATTGAGTCGTTCTTGTTTGTCAGGGATCATATTGAAACTTCGGTCTGTGGCGGCAATGTATTTAACGGCTGCTTTTATACTTTCTTCCGGGTTTTGTTCTTTACCTGCGGGTACGCCCATTGCGCGTGCAGTGGCAGGCATCAATTGCATCAATCCTTTGGCTCCTGCCCAAGATACGGCTGTTGTGTCAAAGTTTGATTCCGTATAGGCGAGGGATGCCAGCATTCGCCAGTCCCATCCGATCTCTTTGGCGTATTTTTTGAATAAATCGTCGTAATGTGATATTTTTCCTTCTTTAAGTGAAAGGATGGGGGAGTGTGGCATCATTTTACTATTCTCGAAGTAACGCTTCATACTTGCCGTATAGGCAGGAGAGGTCATATTTTCTTTATGCCAGTTTGTGGCGGCGGCTGCCAGTTCGGGGCTGTCTTTTCGCACAGCCCATGAAGAACGCTGGTCAAAACTGATAGAAAGATCGATATTCAGATTGGGATAGTAAGTTTTATTCAGTTTGGCTAAATCATTATCGGCTACGGTATAGGGAATCTTACCTTGTGCTACCTGGGTGATTAAGTCTTCCGCGGTAACGCTATCTCCCGTTATCTTATGAATATGGATACCACCTCCCAGTTCGTTGTTCAGATTCACGAGGCGATCGTAATATTTGCCTGGTTTGACATATATATCTTTGCCGATAAGTTCCGTTACATCTTTCAATGGTTTATGCTTTCCATTTCCTTGCTGGACGATAACCTGATGGGTGATTATGTCTTCTCCGCAATACAAAAGGCTGTCTTTCCATTCTTTGGTAATCGGCAGGTTGTAGGCGATCATATCTCCTTCGCCTGACTGTAATTTCTGAATCAATTCACGGACATTTCTGGCTACCTCGATTCTGAGTTTCAGTCCCAGACTTTTAGCGAACTGTTCACTGAGTTCGTATTGGAATCCCATTTCCTGTCCGCGATAAATGAAATATGAAGTAGAGCTATAGAGTGTCAGCACAACCAGTTCTCCACTGTCTTTAATCTGTGGAAGATCGTGTGCTGTTTCATTCTTTTCGGTATGATGTTTGTTCCGGCATCCGAATACACAGCACAAAAGTATAAGAAACAAGGGGAGGATCAGTGTCTTGGCACTCATTCTGAACTCTTTATCTTTCATTCTTCATTTTTCAAATGTTTCTTGATATACATTGTTAATATATCGATAGCTACTGCATTGCTGCCGCCTTCCGGAACGATAAGGTCCGCATAGCGTTTGCAGGGTTCTATGAATTGCAGGTGCATCGGTTTCAGAACACGGGTATAGCGTTCCATGACAGCTTCCGCTGTCCGTCCTCTTTCGATGACATCCCTTTGGATGACACGTATCAGGCGTTCATCAGGATCGGCATCTACAAATATCTTTAGATCCATCATATTGCGTAGCTTCTTGTCGCACAAGGCAAGGATACCTTCAATAATGACGACTTCACGAGGCTCGATGTGGATGGTTTCCGGTTGGCGGGTACAAGTCAGATAAGAATAGGTCGGTTGCTCGATGCTTTTTCCTTCTTTCAGCATCATCACATGTTTGGAAAGCAAGCTCCATTCAAAAGCATCCGGATGGTCAAAGTTGATATTCTGACGTTCTTCAACCGGCACGTGACTACTGTCTTTGTAGTATGAATCCTGAGGTAATAGTACTACTTCTCCAACGGGGAGGCTTTCTATTATTTTTCGTACGACGGTGGTTTTTCCAGAGCCCGTTCCACCTGCTATTCCTATTATTAACATCTCTTTATAGTGTTATTTGAACCAAATAGAGTAATTTTGCATTAGTAATGTAATGCATTGACAAGACAAATATAGAAACAATTCATTAAAATAACAACGTAATGGTGAAACACATTGTATTATTTAAGTTAAAAGACGAAGTTCCCGAAGCAGAGAAACTCGTAGTGATGAATAAATTTAAGGAAGCTATCGAAGCGCTCCCCGCTAAGATTTCAGTGATCCGTAAGATTGAAGTCGGACTGAATATGAATCCGGGAGAGGCTTGGCATATAGCTCTCTATAGCGAATTTGACACGCTGGAGGATGTGAAGTTCTATGCAACACACCCTGATCATGTGGCAGCCGGAAAGATTATAGCTGAAGCAAAGGACAGTCGTGCATGCGTGGATTATGAATTATAACCCCCAATAATGAAAATGAGAAAATTAATTTCTTTTCTGCTTTTAAGCTTTGTAGCCTATACATTGCAGGCGCAGATTAAAGATCCGGTAAAGTTTAAAACAGAACTGAACTCTCTTTCTGATACAGAAGCGGAGATCGTGTTTACGGCTGCCATTGACAAAGGGGGGCATGGTTATTCTACCGATCTTGGAGACGGAGGACCTATTTCTGCCACATTTAATGTGGAGAAGAAGTCTGGTGTAGAACTGGTAGGTAAATTGAAGCCTGTCGGCAAGGAAATAGCTACTTTCGACAAACTGTTCGAAATGAAAGTGCGCTATTTCGAGAATACTGCCAAATTCGTGCAGAAAGTGAAGCTGACTGGTGGAGCTTATGCGATAGAAGGTTATCTGGAATATGGAGCCTGCGACGATGAGAGTTGTCTGCCTCCGACAGAAGTTCCTTTTAAGTTTTCGGGTGAAGCAAAGGCCGGAACTACGGCTACTCCTGTAGCCAAAGTTGATAAGCCGGAGACAAAAGAGGCGGAAGAGGTAACTGCTCCTGCTGCGTCCAAAGACTCTGCTGCGATGATGGAACTGGTTCCTGCTTCTGCTACGGATGCAAATGCCGATATTCAACCAGCAGTAGCTTCCGGTGACCTTTGGCGTCCGGTAATCAGTGAATTGCAGGCACTGGGCGAGGAACATACTCAGGGAGATATGTCCTGGATTTATATTTTCGTGACAGGTTTCCTGGGTGGATTGCTGGCTTTGTTCACTCCTTGTGTGTGGCCTATTATCCCGATGACAGTCAGTTTCTTTCTGAAACGTAGCAAAGATAAGAAGAAAGGTATTCGTGATGCGTGGACTTATGGTGCTTCCATTGTCGTTATTTATGTGGCATTAGGATTGGCTATTACACTGATATTTGGTGCCAGTGCGCTCAATGCTTTATCGACGAATGCTGTCTTTAATATCCTTTTCTTCCTGATGCTGGTAATCTTTGCCGCTTCATTTTTTGGAGCGTTTGAGATTAGATTACCGTCAAAGTGGGGCAATGCGGTAGATAGTAAAGCGGAATCGACTACCGGTCTGCTGAGTATCTTCCTGATGGCATTTACACTTTCACTGGTATCTTTCTCTTGTACAGGTCCGATTATCGGATTCCTGCTGGTACAGGTTTCTACTACAGGAAGCGTGGTGGCCCCGGCTATCGGTATGTTGGGTTTTGCCATTGCATTGGCATTGCCGTTCACACTCTTTGCTCTGTTCCCGTCATGGCTGAAGTCTATGCCGAAGTCGGGCGGATGGATGAATGTGATCAAAGTGACGTTAGGATTTCTGGAACTGGCATTTGCGCTTAAATTCCTGTCGGTTGCCGATCTGGCTTATGGCTGGAGATTACTCGACCGTGAAACCTTCCTCGCTCTGTGGATTGTCATCTTTGCATTGCTTGGTTTCTATTTGCTTGGTAAAATCAAGTTTCCGCATGACGATGATGACAATAAGGTGGGAGTGACTCGTTTCTTTATGGCACTTATCTCTCTGGCGTTTGCCGTATATATGGTTCCCGGTTTGTGGGGAGCTCCGTTAAAAGCCGTAAGTGCTTTTGCGCCTCCTATGCATACGCAAGACTTTAATCTGTATAAGAATGAAGTACATGCGAAATTCGATGACTACGATTTGGGTATGGAGTATGCACGTCTGAATGGCAAACCAGTGATGCTCGACTTCACAGGCTATGGATGCGTGAACTGTCGTAAGATGGAAGCCGCTGTATGGACGGACCCGAAAGTGAGTGATCTGATTAATAATGATTATGTGCTGATTACTCTGTATGTGGATAATAAAACTCCGTTGACCGAACCTGTGAAAATCGTAGAGAACGGTAAGGAACGTACTTTGCGTACAGTTGGTGATAAGTGGAGCTATCTGCAACGTGTGAAGTTTGGTGCTAATGCACAGCCTTTCTATGTATTGCTGGATAATCAGGGAAGTCCTTTGAATAAGTCTTATGCTTACGATGAAGACATTCCCAAATATATTGAATTCCTGCAAACTGGACTGGAGAATTATCGGAAAGAAAAATAATCCGAAGATATAACTATCAATGAGAAGCGGTCTCACTCAGTAGAGTGGGACCGCTTCATTTAAATAGAATAGAATAAAACTAGAAATAATGTTTTTTACATAGGTACTTCCATTACCAGAAGTTTGGTTCCTTTGCTAGCACGGATAGAGAAACTTTTGGTATCCCATATTCCGATACCGTCACGTTTAGCCAGATGTTCATCCGCCACGCTGATCTCCCCTTCAATGACAAACAGATAAGCTCCGTTACCTTCCTGATGCATACAATATTCGATTGTTCTTTCCGTATCAAAGTCTCCCATCGAGAACCAGGCATCCTGTTTGATAGAAGCCGGTGTCTTGCCATTCGGAGAAATGATCAGAGATAACTCGTTCGGTTTCAGCAGCGGGCGTATATCGAAATTATTATATTCGGGTTTTGTATTCTCGATTCGGGGAAATACCCATATTTGCAGGAATTCCAATTGTTCTTCCTTGCTGTCGTTATACTCACTATGATAGATACCACTGCCCGTACTCATCACTTGGATATCACCGGGAGTAATCGTTTTCGTATTTTGTACACTGTCGCCATGTCTCAGATACCCTTTCAACGGAATGGAAATTACTTCCATATTTTTATGTGGATGGGTATCAAATCCCATTGACGGGTCTACACTGTCATCATTCAGTACTCGCAAGGCTCCGAAATGGATTCTTTCCGGATTGTAATAGTTAGCAAAACTGAATGTGTGGTGGGTTTTGAGCCAGCCATGATTAAAATAGCCTCTTGACGAAGCTCTGTCGATTACTTTTTTCATAATCTTCCTTTCTTTTTTTATAGAACTTTGTTGCGTGCTTTGTTCGCACTTTTATAATAGGATAACAATTAAAGGGGGCACAAAGTTCTCGGCCGGATACTCAATAAGAAAGATGGTTATTTTTTTATTTCAGAAAAAATACATACGTTTGTAACATCATAACAATATCTTTGTGCCCAAAAGTAAAGAAAATATGTACGCAACAGACACGCTTATGGACGAACGGGAGTTAGTTCTCCGTCTGATAGACGGCGATGAGGATGCCTTTTGCGAACTCTATGCCGCCTATAAGAATCGCTTGCTGTATTTTGCGATGAAGTTCGTCAAATCCCGTGAGTTTGCCGAAGATATTTTTCAGGACGCGTTTACGGTTGTATGGCAAAGCAGGCGTTTTATCAATCCGGATGCGTCTTTCTCATCCTATTTATATACGATTGTACGCAATCGTATCCTTAATCAGATACGGGATATGGCGAATGAAGATAAGTTGAAAGAGCATATCCTTTCTCATGCGGTTGATTCGGCCAATGAAACGAATAATAAAATGTTGTTCGATGATTTGAAGGATGTCCTTAGTCGTGCATTGGAACAATTGACTCCCCGTCAGCGTGAAGTCTTTAATATGAGCCGAGATTTACAGATGTCCCATAAAGAAATTGCAGAAGCGCTGGGAGTCTCTGTCAATACTGTACAGGAGCATATTTCTGTTTCGTTGAAAGTGATTCGTTCATATTTGACTAAATATTCGGGTACTTCTGCCGATATACTGCTGATTCTATTTTGTCTGAATCTATAATAAATGTTAATCACACCCTAGCTGTTTCCCACCTTTGTGTATTACTAATACGAAGGGAAGAAATCAGCACCCTTGTTTGAATATATGATGAAAGATACGAAGACAGAAAAAAATAAATTACGTCGCTATCTGGATGATATGTACATCCGGGAGGAAGCATCGCAGTTACTGCAAAGTATGAGAGATGCCGATCATAAAGACATATTGGATGAGTTGTCTGCCGAAGTCTGGGAAGAATCCTCCAATCAGCAGCCCGTTACTGATCTGGAGCGTGAGAAGTATAAAAAGGAGGCTCGCCAGTTGCTGAAACATATTGAACATAAGAAGCGTACCTGGTTCCGTCGGGTAATGACGGTCGCAGCCAGTGCGGCGGCTGTAATAGCCATCGTGACAGGAAGTATCAGCTATTT
>OBWM01001384.1_pt1 | contig 13526 bp, 11 predicted proteins | sample 1538041 | NCBI WGS metagenome assembly OBWM01 (sample SAMEA2580049, study PRJEB22360) | human gut metagenome | biome: human gut; feature: human-associated habitat; material: faeces | place: Denmark | collected 2008/2010
AAATTCCTTTCCCCAAACCCCCCCGTGCCCACCGCATCCGCCATGTCCATCGGAACTCCCATGCCATCCGTGCCGATCCTGTCCGCCGAGACGGCAGTGTGATTCCAATGACTGCTGCTGCCGGCCATCAGATTCCTGCCATCATTGCGGAAAGCACAGAGAAGAATGAACTGCCGGGCAGTAGAGCGGAAATTGGATCAGGTATATAAACATGTTCCAGTTATACCATTTGATTCCGGCACAAAACTGGTAGTTATGAGTGACTGCCACAGAGGACAGGGAAATGCAGGAGATAATTTTCTGGCTAATCAGGCAGTGTGTTTTGGCGCACTGGAGTATTATTTTCAGAAAGGTTTTACCTATGTTGAGCTTGGAGACGGTGACGAGCTGTGGGAAAACAGAAAATTAAAGACAATCGTAGAGGTTCATGATGACATTTTCTGGATGATGTCGAGATTCTACGAAGAGAAACGGCTTTATATGGTATATGGAAACCATGACATCGTGAAACGGAATAAAAGCTATATGCAAAGGCACTGCGGATGTTATTACTGCGATGCTGCCCATCAGGTGCAGTCTCTCTTTCCGGATATCTCTGTCCGGGAGGGGCTGATTTTCCGAAACAGAAAAGATGGAAAAGAAATTTTTATGGTACACGGACATCAGGGTGATTTTCTGAATGATACCCTTTGGCCGGTTTCCAGGTTTTTAGTGAGATATGTATGGAGATATATGGAATTGATCGGGTTTTTAGATCCCACCGGAGCCGGACGTCCGAGAAAGGCTAAAGAGCGGATCGAAAAAAGACTGGCCGATTACGGCAGCAGCAGAAAAAAGATTTTGATCGCCGGGCATACGCACCGGCCGGCGTTTTCAAAACCGGGAGAAGGAACCTATTTTAATTCCGGAAGCTGTGTGCATCCCAGGTGTATTACATGTATTGAAATTGAAGACAATCGGATTTCTCTCGTAAAATGGTCTGTCCGGTCCGGAGAGGACAGAATACTCAGGGTTGAGAGAGAGGTACTGGAGGACCCGGTATCCCTGACAGAGTATGCCGCAGCAGAGAAGTAAATAAAAGAGTAAATTATGAGGTACAGACTCCTTGGTCTGTACCTTGTTTTGTGATATAATGTCACCATGCCCAGATATGCAGCTAAGAAGGAGGGGTACATCCTGTGATTTCAGAAGAAAAAGTAAAGATTATGACGTCCCTGGCCCAATATGAAAAAAAAGAGGGAACCGGAGATTTACGCATAAACCGGTACAGCTGCGGTGATTATGTAAGAATGGAGACGATGAAAGTAGGCGTGGCTTTAGTGGTTGCACTGCTTCTTTTAACAGGGATTATCGTTATTTTCCGCATGGAGGATGTGATTTCCATGATGAGGAAGGGCACAATTGCTGTTCCGGCAATACTGATACTGATTTGTTTCGGGATTCTTTTTTTCTGCTATGTAAAGTCTACCAGAAGAAGGGCAGAGAAGCGCTATAATGAGGCCATGGTACGAATCAAAGCTTATGAAAGACAGCTTGAAAAGCTTCTTGAAGTTTACGAAGAGGAAGAAAAAGAGGACAACAGTCCTAAGATAGATATGGATGCAGAGGAGTTGGCAGATGGAAAAATTATTGATTTATAGAGAAAAAATTTTGAATTTCCTGTCTTCCCACTGGCAGGTTTGCGGCCCGGTGGGAAAATTTATCGGAGGAGTGTTAATCTTTTATGTGATAAACTCCCTGTTTGGGTATTCCAAAGTGTTGAATCAGCCGTTCAGTATCCTGATCCTGGCAGGAATCTGTGTGTTTCTTCCATTTTCAATGACATTTTTACTTTGCAATCTGATCATCATCATTCATTTATCCATGGTATCTGTTGAGATTGGAATCTTATATTTCATAATACTTGGTATTTACTATCTGTTATATCAGAGAATGTTTCCGGGGATGAGATATCTTTTGTTTATGACACCGGTATTTTTCTTTTTTCATCTGCCTGCTGTGGTGCCGCTTTATGTAGGGTCTTTTATCGGCATTACAGGGATTCCGGCCATCGTCATGGGCACATTCTTATATATTTTTGCTATGACGGTCCAAAGCGGTGTTGTACAGGTAAACAACGGCTCCTTCGGAAGTCAGCTGTATAATTTTGTGCTTCAGGGAACTATAGAAAATAAGGAATTGATTGTATATATCCTCTGTTTTATATTTGTAGCGGCACTGGTCGTGGGCATTCGAAAAATGCAGGTGGATTATGGATGGTACTTTTCGATTTTTATCGGAGGGATTGCCTATGTAATCGTTGTCCTCGTAGGAGGGTTTTTTACGGGCAACCGTGTAGATATCGCAGGGGAACTGGCTGTCGCGGCATTAAGCATCCTGGCGGTCATGATCATGCAGTTTTTCAAAGTTGTCATTGACTATTCCAGGCAGGAGACGATGGAGTTCGAGGACGAGGATTATTACTATTACGTCAAAGCGATTCCGAAGAGCAGGGTCAACGAAGAGGAAATCAATATTACAAAGATTAATCCTTCAGGCAAGAAATTTGGATTTAAAAAACATAAGGGAGAGTAGATTTGGAGCAGTTTTTATCAGTCATCGAAAAATATTTATATTGGTTGTCCATTCCGCAGATGTCAATTACAGATATTCTGGATATCCTGATTGTCAGCGTGCTGATCTATGAAATTGCCCGCTGGATCAAAAATACAAGGGCATGGACGCTGTTAAAAGGGATCATGCTGCTTGTTTTCGTGGCAATGGCTGCTTATGTTTTTCAGCTGCACACGATCTCCTGGCTCATCAATAATACAATGGGAGTGGGAGTGACTGCGGCGATCATCGTTTTTCAGCCGGAACTCAGGAATGCCCTGGAACAGCTCGGTCGGAAAAATCCGATCGTAAATCTTTTTTCTTCGGATGAGAGCAGGGATGAAAAAATAGGATATACGGACCGGACCATACAGGAAATCGTTCGCGCTACCATCGAGATGTCAAAGGTTAAGACCGGAGCACTGATTGTATTGGAGAGAGAGGTTCCGCTGGGAGAGTACGAGAGGACAGGGATTCCTGTGGATGCGAAGATGAGCAGCCAGCTTCTGATCAATATTTTTGAGCATAATACCCCGCTTCATGACGGGGCAGTGATCGTGAGAAGCAACCGGATCGTATCGGCAACCTGCTACCTTCCGCTGAGTGACAGTCTTGAGATAGGAAAAGAACTGGGAACCAGGCACAGGGCGGCGGTGGGAATCAGCGAAGTTTCCGACAGTGTGACGATCGTAGTCTCAGAGGAGACGGGAGGTATCTCTATTGCCCAGGGAGGCAGGATTTACAGGGGACTGACCCCGCAGCAGCTGAGAGACCGACTGGCTGTGGTAAAGAGTGATTACAGCGACGGAAGAAAATTCAGACTCTGGAAAGGATTGAACCGCAATGAAAGAAAAATTAGGAAATGATCTCATATTAAAAGTATTCTCTCTTGTTCTTGCAATCCTTCTCTGGCTGTTTGTCATTAATACAGAGGACCCGGTGATCACAAAATCTTTTTCTAATATTCCTGTGGATATGCTCAATGAACAGGTGCTGGATGAACTGAACAGGACTTATAAGATCACGGAGGGTTCAACCGTCAGTTTTACGGTCAAAGGCAAAAAAACAGTCCTCGATAAGCTCAAGAAAAGTGACTTTCGGGCTACCGCAGATGTATCTTCCATGTCAAAAGTGAATTCAATTCCTATTAAGATTGTACCGCTGAAATTTGCAGATCAGCTGGAGATTGTATCAGGCAACAACCAAAGCGTTAAAGTGAAACTGGAAGACCTGAGGAGAGTCCAGGTACCGGTAACGGTAGAGACAACGGGTAGACCGGCATCGGGCTATGCAGTTGGAAGCAAAACGGCCGCGCCGAACCTGATATCCATTTCAGGACCAAAAAGTGTGGTTAAGCAGGTAAAATCCATCAAGGTCATCGTGGACGTTACCGGCCTGAAAAAGGACATCTCGATCACTCATAAAGTTGTCTGCTATGACAGTGAAGGAGAACAGGTAGATCAGTCCCGGCTGAAGCTGGACAATGATGAAGTAAAAGTGAAAATAAAATTCAGCAGGACTAAAACCGTGCCGATTGTAGTCAAGACAAAGGGAACTCCGGCTAAGGGATATGCCCTTGGAAGTATTGACTATTCACCTGAGGAGATTGAGATTACTGGTGAGCAGGACGCGCTGGAACAGGTTGATGAGATCGCACTTTCTACGATCGACATAAGCAACAGTACAAAAAGTATAGAAAAGACCATCAAAGCAGCGGACATCAAACTGCCGGAAGGGATCACATTTGTAAAAGACACAAGCAAGATCGAAGATATCGTCGTAAAAGCAAACATTGAGAAGTATAAAAAACGGACGATCACTCTCTCCACGGATCAGATCCAGCTGATCAATAATGAAAATAATTATAAGATTGAATTCGACCAGTCTGAAGTACCGATCAAAGTGACGGGGCTGAAATCCATTGTAGACGATTTGACGGCTAAGGATTTAAATCCGAAGATTGACGTCTCTGTCTATGAAACCGGCACGCATACGGTCCAGGTCCAGCTGAAAGAAGTAAAAAATATGGACATCATAGGAAACGTACAGGTAAAAATCACAGTATCAGAATAGGAGCCTAATTATGAAGACAATGTCAATCGTCCTTCCGGCTTATAATGAAGAACAGATGATAGAAAAAACGGCCGGGACAATCGCCCGGCTGATGGAGAATGAAGACATAAGCTATGAGCTGGTCTTTGTCAACGACGGATCCAAAGATCAGACATGGGAACGGATTAAGGAAGCTTCAAAGAAGAATTCAAATATTAAGGGAATCTGTTTTTCCAGAAATTTTGGGAAAGAAGGAGCCGTGTTTGCGGGACTCGCCAATGCCTCCGGAGACTGTGTGGCAGTCATGGACTGCGATCTCCAGCATCCTCCGGAGACTCTTATCACAATGTACCGGCTTTGGGAACAGGGTTATCAGGTGATCGAAGGCGTTAAGGCCTCGAGAGGCAGGGAGGGATTTCTTCACAAATTTTTTGCCAAAACATTTTATAAGATCATAAGCAATGCCACAGGGGTCGATATGTCCAGGGCATCTGATTTTAAGCTTCTTGACCGGGCCGCTGTGGATGAATTTCTGAAACTTCCGGAGCGGAATGTGTTTTTCCGGGCACTGTCTTCCTGGGTGGGGTTTAAGACCACTTATGTAGAATTTCATGTGCAGGAGCGCGAGGCCGGAGAATCAAAGTGGTCTATGAAGTCGCTGTTCAAATACGCCATTAACAATATTACTTCTTTTAGTGCTGTGCCGATGCAGGTGGTTACATTCTGTGGCGTGATCTTTTTCGTGTTTGCAATCGTACTGGCAGTACAGTCACTGTATCTGTATTTCAGCGGAAGGGCTGTGGCCGGTTTTACGACAGTCATCTTGCTTTTGCTGATTATCGGAAGTATTTTAATGTTCAGTCTGGGAGTGATCGGATATTATCTGTCCAAGATCTACGAAGAGGTGAAAATGCGGCCAAGATATATCATATCAGAAATAACAGAGACAAAGAACGTCAACTAAAAACAGCGGAGGGATCTGAGTCCTTCCGCTGTTTTGCTATGAATCCCAGTCAGTCGCTTTGACCCAATTTTCATAGTAGTGCATCTGCCGGTGTTTTCGTATCGTTCTGCGTTCCCTGTAATAGTAGGGAAACATCCTTTTTTTGACCCGCATGTATTTTGGATCCTGAGGCGGACCGATGGGCCGGTCAGGAGGGAGCTGCCTGTAATATCTGCCGAAATAATAGAGCCGGTCAAAATCATGTTCTTTTTTTGCGGCAGAAGTTACGATGTTAGATGTTCCGATATGGTGAGGGTGGCCATATTCTCCTTCAGGGTTATGTGTGGCAATTTCTTTCCAGTTCTTATACCGGAGCAATGTCTGGATATCATGCTCTATGCGGTTTTTATATGGCTCCCATGAGACGCGTTTTCTATTGACATAGTCCGGATAATTCAGCATAATACTCGGGGAACCGGCTGCGTTCATGGCATATTTGAATTCTTTATATCTTGTGAGATGGTATGTACTTGCATTGGTAAGGCACACAACCAGATACCGGTCTTTTGCAAGGTGGGCGCCGCCCCACAGGGACTCATCGTCGGGATGTGCCACGATCATAAGGCGGTCAACACCTTTTAAGTCCAATGTGTCCAAATATTTATTTGTAGCATCTTCTTTCACCGGCAGAGAAGTACTGTGTACTGCCAGGACAAAGGCAAAAATTAGAGTGAAGCATATGATTATCTTTTGTGAACGGTCAAGTTTCATGACGGCCTCCGTTTTGAGGGTTTCTAATTTGAATGTAAAATCGAATATAACGGATGAGTTATATAAGCTACATTATTATAGAATCAAAGGCAGAGGTTTTCAAGAGAGTTCGATGTTTTGTAAGATTATTTAACTTTATAAAAATATCTGTTATATTGTCACTCAAAATGTAACAAAATGATAATATAATGAAATGATGCCATGGTCAAAAAATTTTTAGCGCAAGATCATAAAGTTGTTTCATCCTTTGCAGTTGTTTCTTTAAATACAAGGAATTTACTGATAAAATAGTTTACGATTGTAACGATAATTTGAGTTTCCAGCTTTGCAAGCCATTTTGCCTGGCTTATATACTGGACGAGAACAAAAACACCGCCGACTTCGATGATCATTGTAGAAAGACGGCCCAGAACAAAACGGCAGAATTCAATCCATACTTCTTTCCAGGAAGAACTTTTGGATACAAATACAAAGATCTTATTCACAACAAAAGCAAATACGATAGCGGAAGCTACTGAAATAATGTTACTGATTGTATAGTTTACTTGGCAGGCATACACCAAAACATTAAAAATTAAAAGGTTGACAAGTGTTGTGCATCCTCCAAAAAAAACATAACGGAGCCCTTGATTGTTCCATAATTTTTTTATTATATTTATCATATTGATTTCCTCTTTCGGTTTCTATAGATTTTAACTTATTACATTATAAGATTACATACAATATTTTGCAACAATATGAAGAATTTCTTACATTAACAAAGATCTGAACAGCAATATGGAAATATATAGTCGTCTATGGTATAATAAATCATATTTTAATTTATGATATCATATCTTGACAGCTTTGTTCTGGAAAAAGAAGATCGGATTTAAAGGAGAGACATTCATGACGCCACAAAAGAATACAAGAAAATATTATTTACTATATCTCGTGTTATTTGTTTTCATGTGCTTTACGGCATTTTATCCATTTATTGCGGAGGGCAAGTCTTTTGTCTGGGCCGCAGGGGTAGAGGACGGGCTGTCACAGCATTTTGAATCACTGGCCTATTGGGGACATTACCTGCGGGAACTGTTTAATAATATTGCATCAGGCCATCTGACTCTTCCTATGTGGAATATGAGTCTCGGTTACGGGGGAGATATTTTATCGACTCTAAATTATTATGCGATCGGAGATCCCCTGAATCTTCTGTATATCTTTGTGCCTGTGAAACATACCGAGGCTATGTATAACTTCATGATTCTGCTGCGCATGTTCCTTTCTGGTGCCGCATTTATGGCATATGGAAGAAAGATGAACAAAAATAATTTTGCAGTTGTTTTAGGGGCGCTTGTCTATGTATTCTGCGGATTTACGTTTCGATCAGGGCTGAGGCATCCGTTTTTTATTAATCCGATGATTTATTTTCCGCTTTTATGCCTTGGTGTTGAAAAGATTTTAAAAAAGGAACGGCCGTTTTTATTTATTATTGTCACGGCTGTGGCATCTATGAGCAATTTTTATTTCTTATATATGCTGACTATTTTTACGGTAATCTATGCGCTGATTCGCTTTTACCAATACTATACAAAGGAACGGCTGAAGAATTTTTTTGTTCTGCTCAGAAACTTTGCAGGATATTATATACTGGGAGTTGCCCTGTCGGCAGTGATCCTTCTGCCCGCAGTCTATGGATTTTTAGGAAATGGACGGGGAGGCGGACAGGTCCACAATCTGATAGCATATCCCTTCAAATATTACGTTTTGTTTTTGGAAAATTTTGTGGGGTACGGAAACAGCGGACAGTCTACCAACGTAGGTTTCATTCCGATTGCCGGCATCGTTGTATTATTTTTGATGTATTCAAGAAGAATGAAACACAAAAAGTATAAGATGGCATTTGTCGGATGCATGATATTCCTGGCACTCCCGGTGTTCGGATATATCTTCAATGGTTTTTCTTATGTGACCAACCGCTGGAGTTTTGCGTTTACATTTATTATAGCACTGCTTGTGGCTGAAATGTATCCGAGGCTCTTTCACATGTCAAAACGCCAGATTATCGGTATTCTGGTGGGCATTTCAATCTATAATCTGATCATCAAAGTGGCAGAGCTGAGCAAGCCGGAAGTATTTAAAAATGATGGGGCTTACATCGCAGGCATCTTTTTGTTCTTGTTTTATTTGGTCTTCCTCTTCTTTCAGTGGAAAGGAATGGATGATAAACATATGGTGACTCGGATTGCCGTTGCTGTCCTGGTTGTAGCCAGTATAGGAGTCCACGGTTTTTACCGATTTGGCGACGGTGGAAGATACTATGCCGGTGAATTTTTAAATTCAGGAGAGGCATTAAAAGCGATTCAGTCTGAGGAAAATAAACTGTTGAAAAAACAGACGGGTGAACAGCTGGTCAGAGTGCACGATGAGGGCCAGAGATTTCACAATTATGGACTGCTGGATGGGCTGAATACAGTCAGTGCCTATTACAGCATTATTCCAAAGGAGACAATGGAAGCTGTAAAAAGTTATGAGACTTTGGGAATGCAGTACGCAGACAAATACCACGGGCTGGATCTCAGACAGGGACTTTTAAGTCTTGCCTCTGTAAAATACATTACAGTGCCCAAAGACCAGAAGCTGGAGGGATACCGTCTCCTGGATGAGACAGAAGAATCCAGGCTTTATGAGAATCCTTATGTACTTCCGTTTGGTTATACCTATGATGCATGGATCAGCCAAAAAAAATATGATACAATGAATGGAGCAGAGCGGGAGCAGGCCATGCTGAAATGTGCCGTTCTGGAAGATGAGGTAAAAGGCCTGAAAAATCAGAACAGTATGTCAGTGCAGACAGAAGAAAAAATTCTTTCCGGGAAACACAGTACGTCTGTAAATAAGGCCGGCAAGAGTAAAAAATACCGTTTAAAACTCGATCCGGATAAAGAGCACTATATTTATATAAAAAATCTTCATTACAGTCCGCTGACAAAGAACAAGTCTAATATTGGCGAGATCGCTTTGAAGGGGAAGAAGGGAAACCGTGGAATTGATGTCACAGACGGTTCGGAGGAACACCATATTTATATTCAGGATAAGATGAGCTCCTACTATTTTGGAAGGCATGATTATCTGATGAAGATATCGGACAGCGGAAAACTAAAATTCCAGTTTCCGAGTACCGGAACATATAAGGTGGACGCGGTTTCACTGATTTCTGTGAAGCCGCAGGATATGAAAAAGGAGATGAAGAACAGAAAACGTAATTCATTAAAAAATATTTCCTATAAGAATAATGTTTTTACCGGAGAAATCACGACGAAGAAAACAAAATTACTATGTATTCCGATTCCATATTCCAAAGGCTGGTTAGCCGAAGTTGACGGACAGAAGCAGCAAATCATAAAAACAAACGGAATGTATGTGGGACTTGTGCTGAAGCCGGGAGAACATGAGATCACTTTAAGATACCGGACGCCATGGCTGGTTCCGGGGGCTGCCGTCAGCAGTATGGCCGGATTTATATTTATCATTTATATAGTAGCAATGAGAAAGAAAAGAGGAATTGTATGAGAAAAATAATCGGAGGATTGGCAGCAGTCTGCCTTGTAGGCAATCTCTCGCTTTTTCAGCCGGAGATAAAGGAAGTAAAGGCGGACACAGCAGAAAAAACATCGGTTTCTGTCACAGATACAGATGAATATAAAACAAAGGAAGTCATTGTAAAGTTTAAAGACGGCCTGTCCGAGAATGAAAAAGAAAATATCATGGATGAGTCCCCGGGAGATGCACAGCAGGTGACGGACTCCATGGCTGTCGTAAAGACAGATACAAAGAAAGAGACGGCAGCCGCAGTAAAAGAACTGGATCAGAACAGCGACGTAGAATATGTTCAGCCAAACTATGTCTATCGGCTGGTAGACGGAAACGGCAGGACATCAGGGAAAGAGACTGCGATGAAGACAGCAGGAGTCAACGATCCATTCTTTTATGTACAGTGGGGACTCTTGAACTACGGATCGAATCTCACAGATTATGTCCATGATCAGCAAGGGGGAAAGGGCGTTACCATTCCGCAGAAAAAAGGATTGGACATTAATGTAAAGAATCTCTGGAAACAGCTGAATAAAAAAAACACTCAAAAAGTAATTGTGGCAAATATTGACACGGGAGTGGATTATACCAGCCCTGATCTGAAATCTATCATGTGGAAAGAAAAGAAGAACGGAAAAGACAGCGATAAGAACGGTTATAAAGACGATATTTACGGGTGGAATTTCTATAATAATAACAATAAGGTATATTCAAATAAATATTATGTAGATTCTTATGGAGACGTTTCCTACGAAGATGACCATGGAACCCATGGTGCCGGTACGATCGCCGCTGTCCGCAATAACGGATACGGCATCGCAGGCATTGCGTCCGGTACAAATGTAAAACTCATGTCCATAAAAGTTTTGGGCGGAAAAAAGGGAGAAGGGACAACACTCAGCGTCATTAAAGGAATTAAATATGCAAAAAAGATGGGGGCGAAAATCTGCAATTTCAGCTTTGGCTCCTATCAAAACGACAGGATGCTCCGGGATGTGATAAAAGAAAATAAAGATATGCTGTTTATCTGCGCCGCCGGAAATGAGAGAAATAATAATGACCGGTATCCTGTTTATCCTGCCAGCTATAATTACAGCAACGTAATATCTGTTGCGAATCTGGATTACAACGGATATTTAGACGGGTATTCAAACTATGGAAAAAAGAGTGTGCTTTTGGCTGCTCCCGGAACTGATATCTTTGGGCTGGGTGTCAGAGAAAGAGGAATCATTGAAAGTGGAACGTCCATGGCAGCTCCGATGGTGACGGGTACGGCGGCGCTGATCTATGCAAAATATCCGGGAGTAACACCGGCCATGGTGAAATCTGCGCTGAAACGCGGAGCAACCAGACTCAGCAGCTTGAATGGAAAGACAGCTTCCGGCGGGTATTTAAATGCTGAGAATACCGTCAATTCCAATTATTATCCTCCGTATATTACGGTAAAGACATCAAAGAAAAAGAATTATTCAGTGGTTAAGGTAAGCGCAAAGAAAAGAGGCAGCACTCAAATTACAAAAGTAAAATACATAAAGGGTAAAAAGACTGCTGCATACTTTGCAAACGGGAAAAGGGGTTATTCTATAAAAAACAGCTCTATTAAAGTTAAAAAGACAGACTATTATACAATATATGCCAGAGACAGTGCGGGAAACCAGACTGTAAAGACAGTAAAACTTACTGCAGGAAAACCTCCGAAGCTTAATGTAAAAAAATATAGAAAGAGTCGAAGAAGTACGAAGGTAAAAATAACAGCAACCGATGAGAGTAAGAAAACCTTGAAATTCAGATATACAAAGGGGAAAAAGTCAGTCTCCTACTTCAAAAAGGGGAAAAAAGGAATGAAATTAAAAAATAAAAAAGGAAAAGCAGATTTTCAAGGGAAAAGAAATTGTTATTATACCATATATGTTAAAGACAAATGTGGAAATGAGAAAATTAAGAAAGTAAAATTATAGTGAAAAAGAGTTTTTTAACCATTGAGAAATGTCTGATTTTGTTAAAAAGAATTGGGTAAATGTGTTGTAGATTTATTACTTTTGTGATAAAATAGGGAATCACAGAGATAGGGTTAGGATGGGGATTGATATATATTGTTCAGCATGAGAGAGAAAGTATGAGGTGTAGTATGAAAAAGCTAAAATTTTTACTGCGAACGGCATCATTGTGTATGGCGTTTATTTTGATGGGCACAAATACTGTGTCAGCCAAAACCCCTAAGGTAAAAAAGATTAAATTTTCCAATGTGTCTTCCAAAAAGACCATGTACAGGGGAACATCCAAGAAGTTTACAGTAAAGATAACTCCGTCCAAAGCCAAAAGCAGAAAGCTTCAGTGGTATTCCAGCAATAAGAAGGTGGCCACGGTCAGTTCTAAGGGGACTGTAACTGCGAAGAAGAACGGGACGGCCTACATCACAGCCAGGGTGAAATCACAGAAGTCTAAAAAGGTAAGATGTAAGGTTACGGTAAAGACCAAAAAGGTTTCTAAAGTTTCTTTTAATTCAAGTAAGGTTGTACTTCAACAGGGAAAATATTATACAAGGAAGCCTTCGGTGTCACCATCTTATGCTTATAATAAAAAAGTTACATATAAGTCATCAAACACCAAGGTGGCAACTGTGAATTCTTCCGGAAAGATTTATGCAAAGGGACAGGGGACAGCGACGATTACAGCAACAGCTGCAGACGGAAGCAAAAAGAAGGCAAGTTATCCTGTCAGAGTGATTGGGAAAATAAATAATAGTTCTGCTGATTTTGTCGCTCATAGAGGCCTTAGTGCAGAAGCGCCAGAGAATACTGTAAAAGCATTTGAACTTGCAGGAAATGCTGGATTTTGGGGAGCAGAAACTGATATTCGAAGAACAAAAGATGGTCATTTTATTGCTATGCATGATGCAACGTTAAAAAGAATGTGTGGTGTCGATAAAAGGCCTGAAGATTTAGACTACGATTATATTAGAGGTTTGACAATTAAAAGTGGAAATAATATTTCAAAATATAAGAATGACAAATCAGCAACACGTGTTGCATCATTGAAAGAATATCTTCACACTTGTAAAAAGTCAGGGATGGTACCTGTTATAGAAATAAAAATGGAGTACACTACCAGCCGCAAGGCTGCTAAAAGTAACAATGAAATGCAAAATATGATTAATGAGGATATGAAAAAGTTAGATGTTCAGGTTGAGGAGGTCATGGGAGAAGACCAATATATGTATATAGCCTTTGATCTGGAAACTGTAGTACAAATGAACAAGGTCATTAAAGCGGCGACCAAACCTAATGTCACTCTGCAGCATATAACAGAACAGCCGTCTACAAGCAACATTAATTATTACAACAACAGAGAGTTGGGCCTAGATTGTTATTATAAGAATATATCCAATTCAAACCTGGAGAAATTTATGGATGCAGGAGTTCCAGTTAATGTGTGGACAGTGGATGATGAAGAAAAGGTTTGGGATTATATTACTAAGAAAGTAGATTATATTACGACTAATAAAAAGTTTTGGTAATATTAATATTACACAAGAGTATTATATGATTTCTAATGATAATTAGGACATAAGGAAATTATAAAGAGGAAGAAG
>OBWM01001406.1_pt1 | contig 13332 bp, 31 predicted proteins | sample 1538041 | NCBI WGS metagenome assembly OBWM01 (sample SAMEA2580049, study PRJEB22360) | human gut metagenome | biome: human gut; feature: human-associated habitat; material: faeces | place: Denmark | collected 2008/2010
TCTAAAAATATCTCTTATAATTCCTTTATATTTCATCTCTCTTCCTCCTCAAAATTTTAATTTTCCTCGTCATAAATATGTATTCCAAGCTGCTTACTCATCCAATCAAGCCCAATTCGATTAAACCAGTAAGTGCATGTCTTTTCTCCATGTTTGATTTCCGTTAAACACTCCATATATCCAGCTTCGACAAGTTTGTCTAAGTCTTTATCTCTCCCGCAGAAGTAGTTTCTGTATGGCTTGTAATATTTCTTCCCATGCCGTGTATATAACCGCCGGCCCACATGACAGGAGTTAAGTCCTATTGTGTGTAATGCCTTTTGACGCATTGTGCAGTAGGTTATTCTGCTACCATTTTCTTCAACATAGGTGTATTCTTCTTTTGGCAGTTCCATCCCTTGCCCTCCTAAAAATTAATATAATTTCTTTCCGCAACACGGGCAAAATTTAATTTCAACAGCCCATTTTTGGGATAGAAAACTCTTTTGTTCCTCGCTTAACATATTACAAAATGGCCAATTAAAATTCTTTGTTTTATACTCAGAAACAATAACCGGAACAATCCCGATAAACTCGATTCTCGTAGAGAGTCTATCGTTAAATTTAGAACCGTCTTCATAAGTTTTGTCCGTAAGTGGTTTCCTTCCCTCGCAATAATCACACATATTCCTCCTTAAATCTTAATTTTCGTTATCGTTTCTGCCTTGATTCTCTCGAATATTTCAAACTTGCATCTGGGTTTTAATCTTTCATTTTCTTCCTTGTGTTTTATTGCATCTTCCAGTTCTTCAAATTCCCCTCTCCAATGCCATTTATCTTTTCTATTGTATTGCCCTACAACATATGTTACTTTTTCTTCTGACTGCTTGTTCCTAAATCCGCACATTACAATTTCCATTTACCATCCAACCTCCTAAATCGTAATTGTGGTTTTTTCCAAAATAGAAATAACCACTAAATTCTAATTATCCTGTTGTTTTGATTCCCCATGCCTTAGCTGCATATATTGAGCGATTTTCGAAATATGTTTCATTTACCAATCCTCGTTGGCGCTTTCCATCGTAATATACCAAGCGCCTTTCTCCATTGTCATATGTGTGTATTTTCTCAACTAAGACGACTTTAAACCAAGCATGACTCGCAGTAGATTGGTCAATAATTATAAGGTTTCCACTATTTTTCACAATGTCTTCAAATGTCAACCGCTTTCCCAGCATGTCCTTTTCTACCCAATCCCCAGGCTTTAATCTTTGTTCTGTAGAAAGGAAATCAAATATTTCCATTTGTCCATTCATTCTTTGTACCCCATTAAAAATCTTAAATTAAACACTTTCTCTTGCCGCCGATCTAAACATCATGAGTAGCATTTCCGATACTGGTCTTTTTCTGTCTTGTCTTACTGCTTTTTTTACAGATTTTAGATCGTACCAATCACCTCGGTAATTTTTTTGTCCAGGTACATATACACCTACTCTATACGGTATTTCATTCTTCACCTGCTCATAAACGTCTTCCGGCATAACATAATAATTGAAGTCTCCAATGAAGTTGTGTCCATTCTTTGAGTGAAAATCTTCTACGGAAGATTTAATTTCATAACAATAAAAATCCCCTTTCTCAATCCCTGAGACAGTATTGTTCAGGGGCTTAAACCGCATGAAATCCACTCGAACCGCAGCACTTGTACCATAGTCGAATGTACCTCCGCCAGCCATATAGACCCTTGGATCATTGCGTTGATTTATATGTTTTCTAATAGCTAAAGATAACATTTTTGTTATCTCTGGTCGCTTACTCATTCTGTACCTCCTTAAATCCTAACTTAGCGATGTTAATATTTTTTCAACACAAAATTTAGGAATATAAACAACGCCGTTTTCTTCGTTGGTGTTTAAATAATATTTTAAATCAGAAATAATCTGTGGTATTTTTTCCAAGGTATCAATGGCCTCTTCGATAGCTTTTGTTTGGGTATTTGGTGACCATGTACTGCCTTGCTCTGGCATTCCCATATACCTTTCTGCATATTTCAGATTTTCTATTACTTTGTTTTTCTCCATTTTATTATTCTCCTTTCACTGTAAAATTTCTGTTTGTGCTTTAAACTAAAAGAAAATGATCTAACGTCTAAATTTAATTTTTAATGACGAGTAATCGCCGCTTGATATGCTGCCGTTATACACTAATCTTACAATATGCCGTATCTGCTAAAGCACAATCTTCGCATCCTTTATAAAATATACAGTTTATTGGTCTTCCGCAATGCGGACAATATCGTATATGCGCTTCTTGTATTTCGTCACCGTGTGTTTTTCCACTCCGCATACGATTACTCATGCATAAAAGGCTTCCTGGTTCACATGCAATTATGCATGCATTTCTAGCTGGGCATCTGTTACATTTTTCCATGTTTTCAACCATTTTTTCTCTCCTTAAATCTTAACTTTATAGTTTACAAATGTGCTTGTACATGCAGCATTTCTTTTTAATTTCTTCACACTTGCCATTTTGCAATTCTTTTTTGCAAAAATATTTCCGGTCAAAATACATCATGATTTTTTCTATTAGTGTAAACATATTCACTTTCCTTCCTTGATCGCTTTGATCCTTGCTTTCAGGCTCTGCATCACCCAGTTCTGTACATCTTCTTTCCTCTCAAGAGCCTGCATCACATCCTCATCCCGGGTTCCGTTGCACACAAGATGGTGAATAATAACCTTTTCTGTTTGCCCCTGGCGATGCAGCCTTTTGTTTGCCTGGGTGTATAATTCATAGTTCCAAGTAAGCCCAAACCAGATCACATGATTTCCACCTTGCTGTAAGTTAAGCCCATATGCACAGCTGGCCGGATGGGCCAGAAGGATATCTACTTCTCCTTTGTTCCAGTCATACTCGTCCTGCGTGGTCTTTAGTTCCCGAATCCGCAGTTTCGACTTTTCAAGGGCTTTCAGTATCCGGGCTTTATCGTGCTGGAAATCTTAAGTTAATCTTCCATTCTAAAAAGTACATCAATACTACAATAGTCATATCTGCCTAACCCATGTTCTGCCACGAAATAAATCATTTCCATTTCAGATGGCTCATGATCAAATATCTTTTCTGCTACAAATTCTAACTCAGTAGGACCAGATGTTGTTAAGTTTGTATCTTTTTCAGCTGTAACACGCCACATTTTTTTAAGATAACACCCATCATCAATCATTGTTACGTGTTCAGCCGCTTTTAAAAATCTGATTTCATCTTCATCAAGTGTCGAAATATCAACTGGTAATGTTTTTCCGTTTCTTGTTATTACTTTCATGCTTATCCCTCCTTAAAATCTTAATCTCTGCGTAACATATCTAGCGGAAAATGATATACTCTTCCATCTGCAAGAGCTATAAATATCATGCGACCGTATGGACTGTCTTTTATATCAATTACAAATCCAGCATGGCCATTTATGCATTCTGCAAAATCCCCTATTTCTGGTTCTGCCTGATGCTCCCATTTTTCACAGGAATCCTTCATACTACTTGCATGTGCCGCACACTTTCGTTTTTCATCCATTTTTACACCTCTGACTTAGTTTCTGCCCACAGCCGATCCAAGTACCACCTTGACTTTTCCAGATCCTCTGTTGCCTTTCCTTTCTTGTCATACCGCCACAAATATTTCATTGCATTTCCCTTTAGGAAGCCGCAAAATTCGGCGTGTGGCATACTGGCCATTATTGCATCTATGCATTCGATTTCCTCGCTTGTGTAATGTGCAGGGTGATCGACAAAATTATTTACTTCTTTCATTTTCCCTCCTTCCTGCCCGCCGGAGCGGGCTGTAAAACAGGATGCCTAAATGTTTTCGTGTTACATGTGATATATAAACTCTTTTGAGTAAATACCTACTTTGCCCAGGTAATGTAAGCACTGCCAGAGGTCGGCCTGACTACCTTCACTTCTCTGCCTTTTATAAATCTGCGTTTCCGGTTTTTTGCTGCTTTTGCCCTAGCTTCTCTTTTTCTTTCAAGTTCCTCTTGTATCCTTCGGTCTTCTTCCTCCCAGTGTTTTGCTATCCAGTCTTTTAATGTCGATGCTGGGATGCCAAACTCTCTTGCTGTTACGTTTACATCTCCATTTCCTTCCACATAGGCTTTTATAGCTTGTTCTTTTATCTCTTTTGGCCAACCCATTTTTCTACTCCTCCACCACTCTATATGTTCCAGCGCTGGCCCCGGTCTCTCGGTCAAAAACCCTGCGCCCTGTCTTCTCAATCAAGCCCCGCTCTTCTAAGCCCTTTAGCCTCGGGGCTACGGACTGCCGCTCCTTGCTATAATGTATCCCTGCCAGACACATGCCTATTGCGATCTGATGCGCTGTCAGGTCCTGCCCCTGCTCCTTTAGCCAGGCGTAGATCCGGTTCTCCATGCTTCTCTTGTCTCCGGCGCTTAGCCCTTCCCTGCGGCACTCCTTCGCCGTCTTCTCTGCAAAATATGCCTTTGCACTGTCCGGCAAGTCCTCCGGAATCAACCGGCTTTTTTTCTTCTTCGGCTTCGGTTCCGGCGGCTCCTTGCAGCCGATGTCACCGAAAAAACTAATCTGCTCCATGCTCTCATCCTCCGATCTGTCTTTCAAAGAGCTGTTTTTCCAGCTCGTCATAGTCATAGTCACGTTCCTCAAAGTTGTGGAACTGTTTTTTCACGCTTGTACTTGGCCCTGCCTTTGGCTTCTCATAGTTCCCGTCAAGATAATCAAGATAGCCTGAATTAAAAAACGTGCTGCCATTCTGTGGTTTTCTCCAGTCGTCCTTTGCCAAGTCCGCCTTGTATCGGTCAATAGCCTTTTCCATCTGTTCATAACCAATATCAAGTAACTGCTTCTTTTTGGCATCGGACACCTTTCCTTTCCCTCTCTTTAGCGGGTAAAGTTTCCACAGGCGTTCAAACAACTCACTGGCGTCAGCCTTGCACAATATATCTTTCTTTTCATTCTTAACATTCTTTTCATTCTTGTTTGTGTTACTTTGCTGTTCCTTTGGTGTTACTTTGCTGTCACTCTGCTGTTTTTTTGTTGCTACATTTGCTGTTACTTTGCTGTCACAATTTTTATCTTCGGATTGGTAGAACTCCCATTTTACAATGGATACAACAGAAAATTTGTTGTTACTCTCTATTGTAATTAGCTGTTCCTTTTCCATAATTTTTAGATATTTATATACAGTCGATGGTGTCATATCCAGTTCTAAAGCCGCCTTATTCCTTCCAAACACGAATTGTCCGCTATACAATGTAATCTCCTGAAGCCCTACCCGCTCCTTATGTTCCTTATGCGTTGCCTTTAACAAGCACCAGATCCAGAACTTTAGAAGGTTGGGATTCTGGAAGATGGTAGCCTCTAACAGCTTTCTATGTAGCTTTACCCAACCTTCCACCTAATCACCTCGTTATTCTAAACTCGTAGGAATCCCCATATTTTTTAAGGAATAGTTTCTTTTTCAGCTTAAACGTCTCCGTCTCCATCCCTTTCACATCCTCTATGACCGACTTGCCAGTAGCTTTATCAAAATAGGCAAAATCCGCTTTATACTTTATTGCCCGGATGGTTTTCCCTTTATGTATAAACTTATCTTGCAGAATTACCTCCGGCTGCAATTTAAGATGTGTAATCTCTCCGGCCTTTTCCAGCAGTTTCAATTCTGCATATCTTTCCGCCTCTCTCTTACTGTCAAAGGTGATTCCGTCAAGCTCCGTCTTCTTATTTCTGTACTTGCTGTACCCTTTCCACGCCATTTATAACTCCTTTACTATAATTCCATACACTTTGTGTTTGTTCTCAAAGGCCGGCAATCCACTCTTATGCACCTCTATGTGATGCTCCCGGCAAAGGCAGATCTTCCGGTATTCGCTATCGTCTACATGCCTCCGGTCATTTCCCATGCCGATCGTATCGACATGGTGAATCTCTCCCGGCCTGCCGCAGACGGCACATCGCTTGTGCTTTATGCAGTAGTAGAGATACCTGCCTATGTCGTCCGTCCGATTTATTGCCAGGTCTGAGAGCTGTATTCCATGCTCGAGAGAAAACTCAATCAGCATAGATATGAACTCCCTGGCCAGATCAACAGAACAGTTAGATAGGGAAAAATACTCTTCCCCGGTGCGGATCATGAACTCATACTTCATAAGTTCTTTCATATATTCCGGTGGGTATCCGGTCCACTCTGCCATATCCCGGATCGTTGCGTATGCTTTCTTCCTTTGCTCGTTCGTGATGCTCCTGCCATCGTTATACCGGAGTTCCCCATCTCTTATCCGTTTCGTAAGAAATGTATCTGCCAGATTGTGCCCGGGAATCCGAACAATCATCTCGGTTCCCTCCCTGGATTCCCGGACCCCCTCTATTTCTACTGTCACAACCTGCCCCATAGGGTTACTCCTTCTTCTTATTAATCATCTTGATAAGCGTCTTATATTGTTTCTCAGTCATGTCTTCGATCGTATCTATCTTAAACTTTGCCAATACCTCATCTTTAAATCCGGCGTGTTTTTCAAACACTCCTTCTAAGGACTTAACCTTTATTGCATCTATTTTCTGTTCTGCCAGGCGGTTTAGTTCAGCATTTGCCGTCTCCTCAAAGCTCCGTACAGCGGTATCAATGCCGAACCCTGACATACCCAAGGCCCTTCCTACGGCGGAAGTCTCGCAGTTTTCTATGTAAGACAGTTTATTGATAAAGCTCGATCCCTCTGTTTCATATGCATGGCCTGTTCCCAGCACCATGCCTTGTTCATCGTAGACTGCCGCTTTTACCAAGCAAAATCCATTCTCAAGCTTTAAGATCTCTGTCTTTATCTTCCCATTTGGGCAGACAGATCGAAATGCTTTGATCCGCTGGCTAACCTCAGCATAATTCTTTCCTTTAATATCCGTAGTCTGGATCAGCTCATTGGCTTTCTGTATCTCTTCATATGTCATTGTCATGCCCTCCTCAGATATCCGGTCTCCCGGTTTATATGCTGCTGTGTCATATCCTCAATGGACTCCATTTCCTCGTCTTCCTCATAGAAATGCCACCGCATCCCTTCCCGGAAGAACCAGTCAACAAAGTCATCTTGAATAAGAACATCACCGTTTTGGACCTCCTCAAGCGCATACTCAAACGCCTGAGCCTCTGAAACCCGTTTCCCGTCTTTTTCGTAAAATCCCATTTTCATTCACTCCGATCTGTGCTACAATGCACATAGACATATATTGTTTTGCCCCCGCTGGAGTTGCCTCTCCGAAGGGGCTTTTTCTATTTTCAGTTTCAAATCACTTCCTCCTCACCTTGTATTTCTTCCATATATCTCCTATAATTTAAGTACAGGTATTATTTACCAAGTACATAAAAGGAGGTGTTACATGAACAGAACTGCTGTTTCATCTAGTCGTATCAGTAGTGTTGGCTGGGAAAACTCCACACTGGAAGTGCAATTCCATAATGGAGCAATCTACCAATACTACGGCGTGTCATATGATGAGTATCGAAATTTTATGAGTTCCAGCTCTTTAGGTTCCGAATTGTCACGGTTAGATAAGCGCCATAGATACGCTAGGATTGTTTAGTGTTTGATGGGATAAAAGCCTGGTCTTGTACCACTTTTATTCCATCCTCTTTTATAATCAAAGATACATATGGCATTTTGTTATCTTTTAAATACTCAACAGCTTTTTCACATGCCTTTTCAATTTTCTTAATTTCTTCTTCGTTCAAATTTCACTCCTCCTTACAATTTTCGTTTCCATGCTACCCCTGCTACCCAGCAACTCACAGCCAAGCCATCGTATCCGCTCAGGGCCAGCAGACAGCCAGCGAAGTTGATTGCTGTTGCCATGTAGTGTTCTGCTTTACTCATCGCATCCCCCCCTTTCCTACATGACTCCACATCCACGCTGAAAAGACTTGTTTTCTACTTGTATCTGTTTTAGTCGCCATTTTTCGAACTCTACGGTATCGTAAATAATGGCGCTGTTCCGTTTCGTTGGGCTGATTTTCTGAGCACAGGTCTGCCCCTTCTCCCGGTATGCCCTGTCAAGGAGTTCCTCCGGGAATCCCATTTCTAAAAGCTCTTTTTTTCGCATCATCTTATTTGGATACTCCATGTTTATCACCTCATTTCTCTTGTAAATATTTCCTTTTCTCCTTATAATTTAAGTACAGGTGTTGCAGCACCGAGTACATAAGGAAGGAGTAAGCTATGACCCTAACCAAAGATACAGATAAAATGCTTTGTCTGATTTATAGGGAATATCTCAATCGCAGAAAGTCTGATATCCCAAAATCAGAAGCTGTAATGTTTGAACATCCATCTATGCTTCAAACACAATTTCTTCAAGGTTATCTTGAAGATGATATCAATAGTACGATTTTAGAATTAAAGAAAAACGATCTTATAAAAGCGTATATTGACAACAGTTTCCGTTTAAACGATTCGCTCATTGTTTATATGGAAAACCGATTTAAAAACGGACTAAAAGAAGTAGTTGATTTTTTATCTAAGATTCTTTAAGTTTTTGGTCTGTTGGACTTACATAGACCTCATCTTTTGTAATATCAACAGACCAAATTCCATTCTCATACCTGATGTTCAGGAACGAACATTTTTCTAATATCTTTCCGTTTAATTCAAAGATTTTCTTATCAAAATCCACGTGGATGCTTTTTAGTTCTTTGCTCATCTTTTATATCACCTACCTTTTATTTACAAAGACATCTGCGCATTGCAGCCATCAATCATCCATTTTGTTCCTTGGCTTGGACTCCACGATCTAACAAAAGCAATCGCCTCATTAAACCTCTTTTTCGGAACATTGTTTCTACTATTTACAGTGAATTTTTCTTGAATATCATGATTGATCTCAGAAAATACCTTTTTGCTCACTTCTTTGTAGGCATTTGATTTTTTTCCACCTAATGCATTGACTACGACTTTGTTTACTTCATTTTTTAAAGTCTGCTGCTGTCCGTAGTCAATCACCATGTTATTTTCAAGATCTGTCACTCTTCCATCAATCTTCACGATTTTTTCATCATGCATCAAAATTGCCTGCATTTCAGGTGAATAGTTTTTCATATCATAAGACCCTGTTTTCCTAATAGAAGGAAGTACTTCTGATGTTACCCAATCTGTAAATTTTTCTGCTGATTCTTTTCTGCTTTGAAAAATCACTTTATAAAGATTGCTTTCGTTTATATATAAAAGATTTTGTTTTCCCCCTTTTGTAAGGGTAGGAATACTATTCACACCCTTTTCGTTTAGTCGTTCTTTAACTTTTGACGGTTGAGTAAGTTCTAATGCCCTACAAATATCTGTTAAACAGAACATTGGATCATCCTCAATAGTTACTGTCCGGATTTTTCCAAACTCTTCATTTTCAAAAATCATTAAATCTTTCATGCTTCACCCCCCGACTCTATTTGCGTAGCGCAATTTTTTTTGTAAAAAAAATTTCTTTGTACTCATCATTTGATAAATGTAAAATTTCAGCTAATGCATCTGCCTCATCTAATGTAATAGGTCTTATCCCGTTTATTTTTTGACTAACCGTCGGAAGTGCACAGTCCCATACAGTTTTAGCTGCTATGTCTTTTTGTGTAAGACCCAACTCTGCCATTTTACCTTTTACCTTATTTGTATTTAACAATTCACCATCTCCTTTCTGCGTAGCGCAATTTCTATTATCATAATAGCACTGCGCAATTTCTTTGTCAATAGCATAATGCAATCTTTTTTTAAATTTTTGTATTATTTTATTGCACTGTGCAATCTTTTGTGATATGATACTTCTATAATTAAGGGAAGAAGGTGATTTGATGGATAATAAAGAAGTTGGAAGAAGAATAACTCAGGCTAGAGAAGAAAAGCATCTTAATAAAAAAGAACTTGCTGTGAGAGTGGGCGTCGCAGATTCTACCATAAAACGCTATGAAGATGGGGAAATAAAAAAAATAAAAATGCCCGTAATTGAATCTATTGCAAAAGCCCTATCAGTTAATCCCATGTGGTTAATCGGAAGATCAAAGTCAATGAAACCAGAAGTATTAAAAAACAATGTTATATCCTTGGATGAAAGTATTGATAAAATTGAAAAAGCTATATCAAGAGCCATTGGTTTGAAATCAAGTGAAATTAACGATGAAGCCTTAAATAAATTAATAACATTATGCTATAAATTAGATAAAATTATTTTAGAATCTCCGGAATTAAGTACCGTACTAATTTCAAAGCAAGACGCTGAAATCGGAATTAAAAAAATTTGTCAATATTTACAATTTGATTGGCGGCATTACGATGACTCTGTTTTTTATGAATTTATTGATTCTAAATCATTGAAAGAGTTCTTTATAAAAAACATGGATTTATACCAGCAAAAAGCTGATATTAACAAAGATTATCTTATGCCAGTAGCAGCACATAATGACAATGCAGACGATCCAGAACAACAAAGGTTAATGGAGGAAGACTTAGCGGATTTATAGGAAGTGATTAAATGACTACTTATGAGAAATTACTAGATAAATCTTTTAGTGAAAACATTACAGTGATAGAGAAAAATTTAAAATCAGATGCCAAAGGGCTATGCAAGGGTGATCGGATTGCGATAAACAGAACCATTGAAACAACAAAAGAAAAAGGATGTGTTCTTGCAGAAGAATACTATCACAACAAAACTACCGTCGGAAATATTCTGAATCAAAAAGACGCATGGAGCCGAAAACAAGAATTTCAAGCGAGGATGCATGCGTACAATGAATTAATTGGCCTTCTAGGAATTATCAAATGTTTTGAGGCCGGATGTCGGAATATTTATGAAATGGCAGGCTATTTAGATGTATCGGAAGATTTTCTGAGAGAATCCATTGATGCATATAAAAATAAGTATGGAGTAGAAACCATTATAGATAATTATTTGATTCGGTTTATACCGTCATTGGGAATTGTCAAACTGATTTAGATATTTTGAATACACTTACAGAGGGATGTAGCTTTTAACTTTTTACAATAAGGAGGAAACATCATGGAGACAAACAAAAATTCAAAAAAGAAACTTATTATAACTGGCATTGCTATTATTTTAATTGCAGCCATCGGAATATGGTATTTTACATATAAAAAGCCATATGACAGCGCCGTCAGTAAATATGATGCTGCTGCCGAAAAAATACTTAAGGAAAACACCAACCTTGATAAAAGTATAAATGAAGCTCAGAAGCTCATTGATTCAAAAAAGCAGCCGTTGGAAGAATCCGTTTTAGTAAATACAAAAGAGTCAGTAAAAAAGGCTAAAAAGGCTAAAATGAATGTTCCTGATGCCCCAAAAAAGATAAACGATGTGAAAAAGGAAACTAAAGTTTTAGAAAAGGGTGTCGACTATTCCAAGCAATTAGCTGAATTGCAAAAAAATACACAAATGCTGGACAGAAGCATAAAACAGTTAGTTCAGGTAACGAACCCATCCCAAGAATTTGTGCTAAAAGCATTAAAAAATATAAAATCAATTAACGATGTAAAGGCTGTAACAGAAAAGAATGATCCAAACGGTAATTTAAACAAGGCAGGTGGCTACACTGCGGCAATCTATTTTTCAAGTTCGCAGGTTGACCATTCTTTATTTAGTGGAAAAGATTCAATAGATAACGGAGCCGACGGGGGTGGATGCGTAGAGGTTTATAAAACAAAAAAAGATGCAGAAGCCCGGAACAAATATCTTGCTGCTTTTGATACAGCAGGAATGATGAACTCCGGATCACATAGCGTACTAGGAACTATCGTGGTAAGAACTTCTTCACAATTAACTGCGACACAACAGAAAAAATTAGAAAAGAGCATCATAGATAAATTGATAGAATTATAAACAAAAACCGCCCGGCGGCAACCGGACGGCAACTACATAACTCCGAAGAGATACGCTAACTCGTAAATATTGTATCATCTTCGGGCAGCTGTCACAATCGGAACATACGTTCACGGATGGCTGTTATTTTTGTACTCATTTTTAAGGAGGATGATAAGATGGCAACAGCAAAATACAAGCGGGGAGCGGATCTGTATTTTAGCACAAATGTATGGGATGGGACCTACAAGGCGAATGGGAAAAAGCATTACAAGCACTTGCGCACAAAAAAAAGCAGTAAGGAGCTTGAAAGGCTAGTTAAAGAATTTGAGGATCAGGTTAAGGCCCGGGTCTCTGTAAAAAAAACGGATGTGACATTCCTGGAATACTCCCGGATGTGGAAAGACGTATACAAAGGCAAAAAATCCGATGCTACAAAAGCTATGTATACGAATATTATAGAGAAGCATTTTATTACCTTGGGGACTCTCCGGTTGCAGGATGTCGGCAGAATCCATTACCAGACGCTGCTTAACAATGCAGATACTAAAAACAGAACTCAAGAACAAATAGAGCTTACTTTTAAACAAGTCCTTAAATCTGCCGTTGCTGATCGGCTGCTCTCAGCAAGTGCATACGAGGATATTTTTACAAATATGAAGTCTGTAAAATATAAACCAAAGAAAAAACGACCTTTGACGGATTACGAACGTGAGGCCGTTTTTAAGGCAAATTTTAATGAACAGGATAAAATGTATGTCTACATCGCCTTTGGCTGCGGATTAAGGCGTGAGGAAATTCTGGCGCTCACAATATTCGATGTAAACCTAAAGCAAAAAGAAATTTCTATCACGAAAGCCCATTCGCTCGTCCACGGATCACCAGAGGAGAAAGCACCAAAATCTGACAATGGTTATAGAACTGTTCCAGTACCTGTTTCTATTTATCCGGATGTGGAACGGTACATACAAAAACTAAAGGTATCCGGGAAGACATACCTGTTTACGATGCGAGACGGCCGGCCCATGACTAAAAGCAGCTATGACAAGATGTGGAGCAGGATAATAAGAAGAATGCAGGAAGTGACCAAGGAAGAGATTACCGGACTCACATCTCATGTATTCCGGCATAACTATTGTACCAATCTGTGCTACCAGATTCCAAAAATTTCAATTAAGAGGATTGCCCAGCTCATGGGAGATACCGAAGCCATGGTAATGAATGTATATAATCATATTATCCTGGAAAAGGAGAACGCTGAGGAGGCCGTTAACAATGCCATGGGAAGATGAAAATGGAACGAAAATGGAACATTGGAACACGAATGGAACATTTATTTGGTATTATTTCCGTCTAAAATCGGTTACTCAAAAATGGCATAAAAATAGCGCAAACACCGATAAAGACAGTGTTTGCGCAACATTTTGATAGTGAGCGTGCGGGGATTCGAACCCCGGACAACTTGATTAAAAGTCAAGTGCTC
>OBWM01001414.1_pt1 | contig 13259 bp, 10 predicted proteins | sample 1538041 | NCBI WGS metagenome assembly OBWM01 (sample SAMEA2580049, study PRJEB22360) | human gut metagenome | biome: human gut; feature: human-associated habitat; material: faeces | place: Denmark | collected 2008/2010
TAGTTATCCCTTTTATAAAAATATAGCAGCTTATATTATATCCCCCTTGTCTGTCAAAGATGAACGTGATATTCTAATAGTAGAAGATGATGCCACTACTCGATCTGCTTCTTTATTATACGATGAAGCCTTTTTCATCTTTGTTATTATAACGATAGATTTTCCACAGCAGCATTTATTTTCAAGAAGGAGCTGATGACATGGATACAATCTTTTTCGCATTCACAGTGTTATCTTTAGTTTTATTGGGTATTGGCCTGATAAAACCACATTGGGTATTACCTCTCAGCGTACTTGAACCCAAAACAAGGCGTAAAGCAGCGATCATCTATTTCATTGCTTTTCTTATTTGCCTTGGCATTGCCTCTAAACTAAGCTATTCCTGATAGCTATTCAATTATCTTCCAAATACATTGAGTCTGCTTTGTATTAAAAATATCCACGCAAAAAAATAACACTCTAGTTTAAACTAGAGTGTTTCTTTTTTGTAATATGGTGCCGAAGGCCGGACTCGAACCGGCACGTGGGGTAACCACGCTTGATTTTGAGTCAAGTGCGTCTGCCAATTCCGCCACTTCGGCGACTCAATGTTCCGTAACGGAACAATAACAATAATACCGTATCTATATATAATTGTCAAGCATTTCTTCAAACTTTTTTAGTAAACAACCAGCTGCATTTTGCTGCTTCTTAAAATCGATTTTCAACTGCTTTAAAACATTAACTTCAGCAAGCCACAAGCTAATTCTATTCGGCAGTGTCGGGGAAAATACGTTTATGCAGCTTATATGCAAGTACAAGCCCTAAAATGCCTGTGATCATCTGCGGCCAGCCCATAATAAACAAAATGAATAACGCCAGCTTTTCAGGTACTGCAACCAGCCACAAAACGAACAAACTGCTGCAATATAAAATAAATGTTTTAAAAAGAGGCGCGGCGATGATGATCCCCTTTCCCCAGAAGCGGGCACACAGATATACCATCACCAAGTTGCCTACAGCCACTACCGGTATCAAAAACGGAAGCGGCAGCTGCCCTTGAAAATACGCCATTACCGGCAACAGCACCGCGATCATTACAGACGGCCATAAACCAACGGTACGGGCCGCCAGCACCAAAACCATATTCACCAATGTACCGACGACAAAAACAGTCCACATAGGCGGCATAGGGATCACTAAACGCAATGCCTGCAGGACCAGACCTACGGCCAGCAGCATCGCCCCTCTTACCCAGTTATTATTTTTCATTCTATTCTCCTATTTTGCCGGACATTCACGTTCTACAAAAGCTTTAAACGCAGCCTGCAGCTGCGGCACGACCTTACCTACACCGCTGCCGATGAATTTGCGGTCTATTTTAGTAACCGGCATAATCTCGCAGCGAGGGCCGCATAAAAATGCTTCTTCTGCTTTCAGGACAAACTCCATATCAAAAGCTTTTTCGATGACCTGCATATCAATATCAGGTGCCAGACGTTCCTTGATCAGCCTGCGGGTAATATTTTTATGAACCAGGTTATTATCAGGATGTGTCCAAATCATTTCATCTTTGATCACCATAAAGCTGCTTTCAGTGCTTTCAGTGATCTTACCGTTCTCACGAATAAAAAGAGTGTCAAAAGCGTTGCTTTCACGTGCTTTTTGACGTGCCAGAACTTCAGGCAGCCTGTTTAAGGTATTAACGTTACAGAACTGCCAGCGATTATCCTCAGTCGTGATAATATTGACGCCGCTCTCACGTTTTGCCGCCAATACTTCCCGATCAGTTTCCACGATCGTCATTGTCAGCTGCGGCACCGACATTTCCGGAAACGCCAGCCCATAATCGGCAGTCCCGCGAGTAATTTGAGTATAGATCTCTCCATTTTCAATACCACTTTCAGCTATCAGCGCTTCATGGAATTCAATCAATTCTTCAATCGTGTAAACGGCAGGTATTTTCACCTTAATAACAGATTCGAATAAATTATCCATATGAGGTAATAAAGCAAAACAACGGCCATTATAAACAGGCACTATCTCAAATACACCGTCGCCAAACTGGTGCCCCCTGTCGTGTACCGAAACTACCGCCTCTTCTGCCGGCATGATTTCACCATCTACAAGAACTAGATTTTTGTACATAATTAAAACCTCCATATGCAAATTTTGTATTAAAATTCACTTTTTTGTCACCGGAAATATTGTATAATATAGAAAGAGCTGTGTAATATAACAGCTTTAATATTATACAACATTTTGTTAAATTTGTCCGCAAAGCTTTGAATAAAATGGTATCCGTATAATAAATTTATGAAAGAAGGTGACTGCCTATGGCTCATTTACCGCCGATAGTCGCTGATTTAGCGATGATCCTCTTAGTTGCAGGTATTACGACGATCCTGTTCAAAAAACTCAATCAACCTTTAGTACTTGGTTATATTATTGCCGGTTTTATTACCGGACCGCATTTCAACTTTTTCCCCACTGTATCAGACACCGCTAATATCAACGCCTGGTCTGAAATAGGCGTTATTTTTCTTTTATTTGCACTGGGTCTCGAATTCAGCTTTTATAAGCTGAAAAGCGTAGGCAGCACAGCTTTTATAGCTACCTTCGTTGAAATAGGCGGGATGCTGATCGTTGGCTATTTCACAGGCCATATGCTGGGCTGGGATCATATGGACAGCCTGTTCTTAGGCGGGATGCTGGCCATGTCGTCAACTACCATCATCATCAAAGCCTTTGAAGACCTCAAGCTCAAAGGTCAGCGCTTTACAGAAATGGTTTTTGGTATTCTGATAGTTGAGGACATCGTCGGCATCATTATGATGGTATTGCTTTCAACTTTAGCCGCTGCCAGCGCCGACATTTCCACGCTCGAGCTGATCGAAAGCGTCATGCGCCTGCTGTTCTTCCTGGTCTTATGGTTCGTTCTTGGTATGTATCTGGTCCCGTCCTTCTTTAAACGGGCTGAGCGCCTGATGAACGATGAAACTCTGCTGGTTGCTTCTATCGGCCTTTGCCTTGGTATGGTAGTACTTGCTACCCACATGGGCTTCTCGGCAGCCTTAGGCGCTTTTATTATGGGTTCTCTTATCGCCGAAGCACCAAGTGCCGAAAAAATAGAACATCTCGTCAAACCGGTCAAAGATCTGTTTGGAGCTGTCTTCTTTGTATCAGTAGGTATGCTTGTTGACCCTGCTTTACTGCTGGAATACGCGGTACCTATCATTGTACTCGTTATTGTTACCTTAGTCGGCAAGCTGCTGCTTTCCGGCGCCGGTGTACTGCTTTCAGGCCAAAACCTCAATACTTCTATGCACTGCGGTTTCAGCCTTGCTCAGATCGGTGAATTTTCCTTTATCATCGCATCTCTGGGCATGAGCCTCGGAGTTATCAGCGACTTTTTATATCCAATAATTGTTGCTGTTTCTGTAATGACAACCTTTACTACCCCGTTTTTTGTTATGGCAGCAGAACCTGCTTATCAGTTCACTAAAAAACTATTGCCGCAAAGAACTCTTGAATGGCTTGACCGCTATACGGAAGAAAATCCTGATAACGACGGTAAAGACAGTGACTGGCGCGATTTTCTGCGTGAGTATTTTATCCGCATTTTGATTTTTACGACTATGCTCTCAGCTGTCGCTTTAGGCTCTTATTATTATCTACAGCCTTACCTGTCAGGAAAAATGTCAGCGCCCTACAGCAATCTGCTGACAGCGCTGCTGACTCTGGTCGTTATGGCACCATTCCTGCGGGCAGTTCTTGTCAATAAAACCAACCATCCTGAGCTTTTCTCAACTTTATGGTTTAAGAAACGTTCTAATCACATCCCTTTAACACTGCTGTTATTTTTAAAAATCCTGATCGCAGCAGCATTCCTCTACTTTGTTTTTGCCAAACTACTTGGTCTGCAGTCACTGCTGGCCGCGCTGGCAACAGCAGGCGCTGCTTATTTCATCTCCTCATCCGACTGGCTGATGGGCGAATATCTGCGTATGGAATCACGTTTTCTTGTCAATCTGAACGAGCGCCATATGCTCAAACATCGTGAAGCCCTTGCTGAAGCTGGCGAAGAACATCTTTACGGCTGGTTCGATGAAGAATTACAGCTTGCACGCTATAAAATCTGCGAAGACTCACCTATGATAGGTCAAACGCTGACCCAGCTTGCATTCCGTGAGCTTTATGGCTGCAACATCCTGCAGGTTTCAACTCCTGAAGAAGTCATCGATATGCCCGGCGGTCATCACATTCTGCAAAAGGATTCTACTTTGTTGATGATCGGTACTGATTCTCAATTCAAACTGTTCGACACCGCCATCAATACTCAGCGTCTGTGTATGACTCTGGTGGAAGAACCTATCACGATGCGCGAATTTATGCTGCGTGAAGACAACGATAAAGAAAACGTTTCGGTATTCTTATCGTGCGCTATCACTATCGACAAGCACTCGCCTATCCTTGGTAAATCGCTCAAGGACACCAATATCCGTGATGACTGGCACTGCCTTGTCATCGGCCTGGAACGCGGCAGTTACACTATGACCAATCCTAATGTTTCGCTTGTTTTTGAAAAAGGCGACCTGCTTTGGGTCTTAGGCAAGCAAAAAATGATCAATCAATTAGTACGTGAAGAAATCCTTTAAAAACAAACAAAAAAACCTTCGGCAAAGCCGAAGGTTTTTTATTTATTTCCCCTGTAAATTTATAACAACTATTTCCGGTTTCAGCTCCGTCCGCACCGGCGGTCCCCAAAATCCGTAGCCATTGCTGACAACAGCAGTCAGGTCACCAAATCGGGCCAAACCATAATCCAGCTTATACATCCGCTGCGTAACCAGCCTGTTCGGGAACATCTGCCCTGTATGGGTATGCCCAGCCAGATACATATCATAACCGGCCTCAGCGGCAGCATCCATCCGCCGCGGCTGATGATCGATCAGGATACTATAATACTTATCGTTATCGACGCTCAGAGCCTGCAACGGAACAATACTTGTTGAAACACGATAATCATGCAAACCGGTAATTTTCAATTTATCATCAACCACTGTACTCTCATCAGTCAGTATACTGATATTATTGCCTGCCAGCAAAGCTCTCAGCTCGTCAGGCCGATCAAGATAATCATGGTTTCCATAAGCTCCATATACCCCTAATGGTGCCTGAAGCTCCTTTAACGGGGCCAGTGAATCCTCCTCGATGATATATTGCAGCCGTTCATCCATAATGTCACCAGCAATCAGTACTAAATCGGGCTTCTGCGCATTGACCAGCTCTACTAAGCCCTTACTGTAATCATAGCCAAGCTCGCGTCCCAAATGGATATCGCTGATAAGCACTATTTTATACTGCTTATCAGACGACAGCTTATCGGTAACAACGGTTTCCGTACGTACAACAGGGCTAAACGCACGCCAGCTGCCCCAGGCAACAAAAATTGCCAGAACTATTGCGCCCGCAGCGGCAAACTGCATAAACGGCAGCTTGAATGAAAAAATACGCAAAACTGCATATACGATACCATGCACAACCATCAACAGCAGCGAATAGTACAAAAACGCGATCCAATAACCGCTCAGCCAGGCCGAAAGCTTTAACAGCGGCAATGGCAAACTTTCAGGCAAAACACGGCTGCCAACAGTATTAAGCATCAGCAGCACATATAAAGCGATAAACGGCGCCGACCTCATAAAAGAAAATGCATGACTGTAATAAACCCACGCCAAAGAACTCAAAACAAAATCGATCAAGGAAATAAACAGAATTACACTCAAAAGAACAGTCTCCTCCCGAAGCTCAGTTTTTATACTAAATATTATTCATAGCCTGGAAAACTTCTATGCTTTATTATACAGGTTAAAGTCCGCTCCAAGTCAAGTGGTAAAGCTGCTATTTTAGTCCCTGAATGGATAAATTTACAAAAAGTTTGAACTTTCCTGCGAAGAATGCCGGCTTTTTATTTTTACAGCACAACTATTTGCTTTCTCCCAGGCAAACATACTCATCTGATCTATATACCCTGGGGATAATCATTGCCAAACATAAAATAAGAAATACGATGCCGCCCCACATCATATACTGCATTCCCATATGTGCAATCACCATCCCGCAGACTGCCGACCCTAAAGCAGTCCCCAAATTAGCTGCAGTCAAAAAAAGACCGTTGGCAAAATCAGGTGCCTCCGGGGCCGCAGTAGTAATCCAATACTGGTTGATATTCGCATTCATACCTCCCAAAACTCCCCAAAGCAGCGTGATCAAAGCCATAGCCGGCGCCGAGGTACCGCTCCAGAAGAATGCAACATAAACAATCCCCAATGTGACCGGAAATATTATGACCAGCTTATCGGCAGACGCGCCTGCACTAAGCATACGGCCGGCAATAAAATTCCCGACGATATTCATCAAACCATAAACAAGTAAAATCAGGCTTACCGTATTCCACGAAAAAGCAGTGATATTGGTCAGATAGCCTGAAAAATATCCAAAAACTCCAAAGACAGCTCCATTCATAAACACAACGGCTGCAATAGAAAACCATAATACCGGCTTCTTTAAAACACGCAGCTGCTGCCCATACGAAAGCCTTGCTGCCACAGGCAGAGATGGTATATACAACCAGGTCGCAATCAACGCCGCTGTATTGACAACGGTAAAACCAGCCATAGCAGCCGTTAACGAAAAACTGCCGGCAATAAAGCTGCTGACCGGTACTCCCAGTACCATCCCGGCCGATACCCCCACAATGACCTTAGCAACAGCCCGGGGAGCTGCTTCCGGGCTGACTGAAGCAGCCGCAACAGAAAAAGCAAGCGAACAATAAACCGGATGGAAAATCGCCGGCACAACTCTTGCCAGCAGCATAACTGCGAAATTATCAGTAAAGACAGAAATAAGATTACCCAAAACAAATACGCTCAATACCAGAAACATCACCCGCTTCCTGTCGATGCCCGCAAAAAGCAGCGGCATCACCGGACCGGCTGCAGCCACTGCCAAAGCAAACAAACTGACCAGCAAACCGGCCTGTGCGATACTGATACTAAATTTTTCTGCCAGAAGCGGCAAAATACCCAGCACACCCATTTCTGTATTGATGATACCAAAAACACCTATCGTCAAAATAAAGATCAGCAAATTATTTTTTTCTTTCATAACCTCTCCTGTTAACAAAAATGTGGACCCCCAGCATCCCGAGAATCCACAAAAACAAAACTTTCAGCAAATCAGATCTGCAGCTTTTGCAGCAGTAAATTATTTTAAATTAGCCTTGAAGAAGCTTTCGAGCTTATCAAACGGAATAAGCTCTACCCTGTCATAAAGATCTACGTGGCCTGCACCGGCAACATAATACAGTTCTTTCGGTTCAGCCGCACGTTTATATGCATCTTCGCTAAACTCTTTGGAATGTGCCTGATCACCGGTAATAAAGAGCAGCGGACGCGGAGAAATTGTTTCAATATCATTGAAGGGATAAAAATTCATAAATTTAGTATTACTGGAAAGCGTCGGATGTGTCGTTAAAAGCGGCGAAGAACCTGCAGGAGTAAATTCTCCTCTTGGCGTACGGTAAAAATCATAGAATTCGCGTTCAATAGGATTGGACTTTTCCGTGATCTCATGTACGGTCCCGCTTGTGTATTTAGTTGCGCCACCCTGGAATTCCACATAACGCTGCTCCGCCGCATCAGCAATGATCTGTTTTCTTTGTGCAAGCGTCAGAGAATGATTAAGTCCATTGCGGTTAGCTGCACCCATATCATACATACTAATAGTTGCAACGGCTTTCAGGCGGGGATCGATTTTAGCGGCGCTGATAGCAAAACTGCCGCTGCCGCAGATCCCGATCGCGCCAATCTTTTCTCGATCAGCAAAAGGCCCTGTACCCAGGTAATCTACCGCCGCACTGAAGGTTTCAGCATAAAGCTCAGGCGCAACAGCATTGCGTGGCTGGCCGTCACTGCCGCCCCAAAACGCCAGATCGACAGACATAGTTACAAAACCGCGTTCTGCCATCTTAACAGCATAAAGATCAGCGCTTTGCTCTTTTACTGCCCCCATTGGATGCCCTACTATGATAGCAGCATGTTTTTTACTTTTGTCCATATCTTTCGGCAGATACAAATTACCGGCAATATTCATCTTGTACTGATTTTTAAAAGTGACTTTCTGGACCTCCACCTTATCACTCCTGTAAAAATTATCAGCATCAGCAGGCCTGTCAGCAGCAAACACAGCGCTTGTACCAGCCGTCGATAAAATCACCCCTAAAGCGATACTCTTAAACATTTTCAAATAACGGTCAGCCAAAACTTTCTTTTTCATACTTCTCAACTCCTTAAAATCATTGATCCATTTACAATAAGTTTCAAAACAGAGCCTTTCAGCTTCACTGATAATTCTGCTTACCCGGCTCCTTTGTCTTAATTATAAAAACAGAATCCAAGAATATCAAATACATATATTAAATACTTTACCATACTTGAAAGGTATATCAAAAACTATTATAATACTTATATCGGAGGTGAAATTTTATGGATATCAGAACCCTGCAGTATTTCCTTGCCGTAGCCCGCGAAGAAAGTATCAGCGGTGCAGCAGAATTTTTACATATGACACAGCCACCGCTTTCAAGGCAGCTCAAAGAACTGGAAGCAGAGCTTGGCAAACAGCTTTTTATCCGCGGGAACCGCAAAATAACGCTGACGGAAGATGGTATGATCCTGCGCAAAAGAGCAGAAGAAATCGTTGCTCTAATGGAAAAAACCAAAGCTGAAATCAACGCCTCTGCTGAAAACATTACAGGTGATATTTATATTGGCTGTGCAGAAACTGAAGGTATGCGGATGCTGGCTAAAATAATCAGTAAAATACGCCAAGAATATGACCATATACATTTTCATATCTTCAGCGGCCAAGCCGAAGACGTTTCCGAACGTCTGGACAGCGGACTGCTTGATTTTGGCTTGTTTATCGAGCCGGCTGACCTTAAGAAATACGATTTTATAAAATTACCGATCACTGATATCTGGGGTTTATGGATGACCAAAGCCAGCCCTTTAGCTGAAAATAAAACTATCAAGCCTCATGATTTGCTGGGCCTGCCGCTGATTATTTCCAACCAGGCCATGGTCAAAAATGAGATAGCCGGCTGGATGGGAGGAAATTACGACAATCTGAATATCGTCGCTACCTATAATCTTTTATATAACGCTTCCCTTATGGTAGAAGAAGGGGTCGGCTATGCATTAAGCATCGACAGAATCATCAAATCATATGACGACAGCCCGCTTTGCTTTCGCCCATTAGAACCAACACTTGAAGTCGGGCTTGATATTGTCTGGAAAAAATATCAAACCTTTTCAAAAGCCTCTGAAAAATTTTTAGAATACCTGAAAAAAGAATATATTTAAATATGGATATAACAAAACAGAGAGAGCCTGGAAAGCACTCTCTGTTTTTTACTGTCAGGAAATGATATTTTATTTTACTAAACCCAAGCGTTTCAGCCAGGCGCTGACATCGCTCTGGGCATTTTGCGCGTTGCCGCCGCTGACTACCAATGCATCCAGCACTGTAGCTCCGGGAACAGCTTTCTTTAGATCGCTGACACAATTAGCTACGCCACCGCCGCCATGAGTAACGAACGGCACGATAATTTTGCCGGACAAATCATACTGCTCTAAAAAAGTGAACATCGGCATCGGCATCGTGCTCCACCAGTTAGGCACGCCGATATAAACGACATCGTAATCCGCCATATTTTCTACACGTCCGTTAATTGCAGGACGCGCGTTATTATCACGTTCGGCTCTGGCAAGCTCAGTTGTTTCACGGTATACTTCAGGATATGGAGTGACAGTAGTCACCCTGAACATATCCGCACCTGTTTCATTACCGATCATTCTGGCAAGAGCCTCGGTATTACCTGACCGCGAATAATACACGACCAAAGCCTTACTGCTGTTAGTTTTATTTTCACTCTGCATAATTTTCCCTCCATTATCAGTAGAAATAGCTTCGGCATTACTGCCGCCGCAAGCCGCCACCAGCATTGCCAGCATCGACATCAGCACCACAACAATTTTTTTCATACTATACCTCCTCATCTTTTATTCTACCTAAAGCAGCGTTTGGTATTTTACCATAACGCCTTTGCCTTTAATTCGATTTTACAGGCTAGAGTCAACTTTAAGTCAAGCATTTACAGTTAAAGTTTGCAAAAAGTTCATATTATAAATTTCAGCATTGATGCCAAAAACAAAGAGCGTATATCCACTACAGGATATACGCTCTCTATTATTTTCTTTACAACGATTTTCTAAAATGTCCAGCGTGCGCCGGCATTCCATTGCCAGTCTTTCTTAAAGTCACTGCCGCTGCTGCGTTCCACATCAATATAAATATGACTGTTGCTGCCCGTTTTTAATGCAGCGCCAATACCATATTCAAACCAGGTATCGTTAAAATCATCAGCAGCCTTAAAGCGGTTTCCACCGCTGTCAGCCATCGTCACATCATATCCTCCGCCAAATTCGTGCAAAAGATTAGCCTTGACATAAATATTGGCCTGATTTCCGATCTCCCTGCCTAAATTAAAACCTACACGCCCCACAGCACTGTTGATACCACCTTGCTGTACAGTTATGCCATTGCTTGTCTGGTAACTGTCGCCACCCAAATATCCTAAAGTCAGCTGCGCCTGCGGTTCAATATACCAGCCCCTGCTCAATACATTTTTACGCCCGTATTCAGCACTCACTGCCACACCTACATTGTCAAGCTCACCAGTTATCTTGTTGGCATTGCTGTCATATACAGTAAAATCATTAGCAAGTTGGCTTATCTTAAAAACCACATCCAGATAATGCCCCTTACTGCCGATCTGTGTACCATAAAAACTGATCGCTTTTGCATCATTCCCACCATTACCGCTGCGGTAACTGCTGCTGCCATCAGTATAATTCAATGCCACACCGTTGTAACGCACAAAATCATCTGTTCGTTTTATAACCTCATCATAACCAAGCTCATAAGCAGTATATTTATTTTCAAAACCCCAGCTTCCAGAACGGCCGATCTTACTGCCGTTCACCCTGAACCAAACGCCTTTGGCATCGTCACCATTATGGCGCAATTCGCCCATACGCTGCATCAGTTTATCGTTTTCACTCCGCCATGTATAATAATTCAACGCGCCGGCCGCCAAAACACTTTCTACCGTAGTTGTCGGCCTTTCAGCCGGAGAAATATTCTCGATCTCTTTCAAATACCAGTCGGTCGTATAACCGCCGGTATTACTTGCCTGCTGCCCCAGCTCATAGCGCTGCCAGAACAGACTGCCTTCACCATCGACAGCAGTAAAAGTTCCGTTATTTATATTAACACTGGCCAAAATTGTACCCAAAGCATCCTTGCCTAAAGTTGGATCATTATCACGTCCGTTGATCTCATGCAGCTTTAAAGCCTGTGTACCTGTAAAAGTATCTGTAACATACAGCTTATCTGCTTGATCAACTGCCGTACCATCAACATCAAGTATGATCGTGCCACCACTGCCGTTTAAAGACTCGGTCTTTAAAGTACTGAAAGCATTACCATCTGCCGTCATATCAAGCCAAGCTCCATCCAGTGTCAAATCAGTCACTTCTGAATTGCCAGTCAGCTTCCAAACGGCATTATTACCAAAACTCAGCGAGCTGGTAGAGCCATTGCCGGCATCAATACCAGCTGCACCCTGCCAAAAAGACCCTTCCGTCATCTCCAAATCAATGCTACCACCATTAGAAACCTTTATATTGCCCAGCATATTGAACTGCGCAGTTCCGTTGACCTGTGCTTTATTTTCAGCAGTACTGCCCTTGCCGTTAATATTGATCGCATTAGCTGCAGCATCACTGCCGGTAAAGATATCAACAGAATCATGCAGCTCTACATTACCGCTGCCATAGATATAAATTCCCTGATTCCCCTCTTTTTGGGCATCAATACTTACACCGCCGTTAAGGACAACCTTACCTCCGTTATCGACATAAATACCATAGGATTTATTTCCGTCCATCTGCAAATAACCTTTACCATCCATAGTGATCAGACCGGTAGAAGCATAAATGCCTTTATTGCCATTTCCCTCCGCCTTTATGATGGTATCACCATGTAAATCGATCACGCCTTCAACAAGGCCATTGCCATCTTTAGATGTATGTATTCCAGAAGTATTGTTACCATACATATTTATGACCGTATTCTTTTGCACATCAACAGTTCCGCCGATAACGCGTATACCATAGCTTTTATCACCATAACTGTCAATATTTAAATTACCGCTCAAACCTATTTTCCCCGCATCGTTGTTAGATGCAGAAAATATCGCGTGTCCAGTCTCACCAATAGTAGTTATATAAGTATTTTGCGCAACGTTCAGCTTTCCACCGCTGGTATTGTAAATACCATAACCTCTTTGATCACTTTCAGCCTTAATAATTAAATCTCCCTGTACGTTCAACACGCCGCTGGCCGAATTTACTGTAACCCCCCTGATACCTGAAGATGGGACTGTATCTCCTTTCACAGCAATTGTCATATTTCCGGCAACATTCATCTGAGAACCGTTATAAATATTAACGCCATAAATACTGTTCCCATTAACATCAACGTTTAAATTATTGATATTTATTTCTGAGGCACTGGCATAAATACCATTTACGTCTCCGGTTTTATCTTCACTTACAATATTCAAATCACTTAAATTTATTTTAGCGCCATTGCTGACCCTAATGCCATACCTTACGTCGCCAACAGACTTTTGCCCGTTGACCTTTATGGTTACAGCAGCATCAGAAGCAGATGCCGCCAAACTTATCTCCTTGTTACCACTCAAATTTATACCGCTATTAGCCCCGGTATCTACATTGATAGTTGTATCACCGTTAATAACTGTACTGTCAGTAAGCGGTGCCTCAGCATATACAGAACCTGAAAGAGACATTAAAATCAATGCTGCCAAGCCAAAATTTTTCTTTTTTAACTTCATAAAAGACCTCGCTTTCATTCTTAAAATACTCAGAACCAAGATTTTCAGCAGCGCTGTAAATATCAAAATATTTATACGCATGATTTTCTCTAAAATTCAGCTCAGTAAATTCACTCATTTTAACATCTCCTTTCAGATCTTAAATTCAACAAACGCTGATATTTATCACTTCTTTGCATTTTCAGCATTCAGAGTAATTATTTTATTCAAAATGTTTTAACTTAACAAAATG
>OBWM01001444.1_pt1 | contig 12979 bp, 9 predicted proteins | sample 1538041 | NCBI WGS metagenome assembly OBWM01 (sample SAMEA2580049, study PRJEB22360) | human gut metagenome | biome: human gut; feature: human-associated habitat; material: faeces | place: Denmark | collected 2008/2010
AGGGCGTCGACCGCGCCGGGGCGCGGCTGGGGGGCCCCCCCCGCCGTGCGGCCCTCGACTGAATAGCGCAGGCGCACGCCCCAGGCGGAGCCGTCTCCAAGCGTCTCCACGATCCTGTCGCCGAGATGCGCGACGTTGAGGACGATCTCCTCGACGCCCGCCTTCCTGAGTGCAAGAATCTGGCGAACGGCCATGGGCGTCCCCGCCACCTCGACGAGGGGCTTGGGCGTCGTGAGCGTGACGGGCTGCATGCGGCGGCCTTCCCCCGCCGCGAGGATCAAAGCGCGCATGACCGTCAGAAGGTGTAGCCGAAGGACGTTTCGGAGCCCTCGAGGTCGTCGATGAGGTGCGTGAGCGGCGAGAGTTGGATGTAGCGGCGGGCCGTCTTGCGCACGTACTGGATGAAGCGCGGCGTGTCCTCAAGGTACTTGGGCTTGCCGTCGCGGTAGTTGAGGCGGGCGAAGATGCCGAGCACCTTCAGATGGCGCTGCACGCCCATGAACTCGACGTCGCGGTAGAAGTTGCCGAAGTCGGCGGGCACGGGGATGCCCGCCTTGCGGGCCTTCTCCCAATAGCGGATCGTGGTGTCGAGCACGAAGCTCTCGTCCCAGGAGATGAAGGCGTCGCGCAGGAGCGAGGCGATGTCGTAGCTGAGCGGACCGTAGAGCGCGTCCTGGAAGTCGAGGATGCCGGGCATCGGATCGGAGACCATCAGGTTGCGCGGCATGAAGTCGCGGTGCACGAAGACGAGGGCCTCGCGGCAGTTGGTGTCGAGAATGGCCTCGGTGGTCATCCTCCACCACTTCTGCTGCTCCTCGGTCCACTCGACGCCGCGGTGGCGGCCCACGTACCAGGTCGGGAAGAGCTCGAGCTCGCGCTGCAGGACCTCGCGGCTGTAGGCGGGAAGCACGTTCGGGCGGGAGATCTTCTGCCACGCGACGAGCGCCGTGGTGGCACGGTCCATGAGTTCGCGGGCGTTGTCCTCGTTGAGGACGTCAAGATAGGTCTCCCTGCCGAGGTCGGAGAGCAGCATGAAGCGATGGTCCGTGTCGGCTTCGAAGATTTCGGGGGCGTTGAGGCCCGCCTCGTTCCTCAGCAGGCCGTCGACCTTGATGAAGGAAGCGAAGCTCTCGGGCGTCTCGCCCTCGGCATTCATGGCGATGAAGCTGCGGCCGTCGGCGGCGGCAATGCGGTGATAGGACCTGAAGCCAGCGTCCGCGCCTGCACGGCTTACCGTCGTCAGATCGAGCTGATATTTCGGGGAAATGCTCTGGAGCCACTGCCAAAAGGCGGAGGCGGCCGCGCTGTTCGTCATGTTTTCGTCGTCCTCTAGTGCCGAAGGATCTGAAGCCCGCAGGGATTTTATGGACTGCGCGGCGCCCCTCGGGAATGACGGGGCTTTATAATCCTTCAATTGTCTTGACGTCATTTTATAGGCCTGCCCACAGGCTGTCACTCTCACCGTTTTTTCATGTCATTCCCGCGTCCCCGACAGACCGCGATCAGCGTAAGCATCGCGCTGGCCGCCATGGCCTACACCTCCATTGCGCCGGCCGCTCAGACAGGCAGCGTGGTGTCCCTCGAATCCGTGACGACGCTCGATCCGTCCCGCGCAACGCCCGACTCGGACGCCGCGAGCTTCGTGTCCGCCGACCGCATCGAAGGCAACCCCGAAGACCAGCTCCACCTTTACGGCAACGCGGAGATCCGCCGCGCCGGCACCGTCCTCAAGGGCGACCGAATCACCTACACGCAGGAAACCGACGAAGTCGAGGCCGTTGGCAACGCGCGCATCTCGCGCCAGGGCGCCTCCTTCTCGGGTCCGTCCATGCGCTTCAAGATCTCGCCGCGCACGGGCGACATGTCGGACGCCGAATACGAATATGCGCCGCGCAACATCCGCGGCTGCGCAAAGAACATCCGCTTCATCTCGGGTGAATCGACCGTCTTTGACGACGCCAAGGTCACGACCTGCAAGCGCGACGACGAAGCCTGGTTCATCAAGATGAACGAGCTCGAGATCGACGAGTACGACCAGACGGCAACGGGCACGAACGCCTCGCTGCACTTCATGGGCGTGCCCGTCTTCGGCTCCCCGTGGTTCTCCTTCCCCGTGAGCCGTGAGCGCCGCTCCGGCTTCCTCGTGCCGACCTTCGGCATGAGCTCGACCCGCGGCCTCGACCTCGCGGTCCCGTACTACTTCAACATCGCGCCCAACTACGACCTTACGCTGACGCCCCGTCTGATGACCAAGCGCGGCGTCATGCTCGACACCGAGGCCAGGTTCCTCTACAACAACTTCGAGACGACAGTCGACTACGCGCTGATGCCCGACGACAAGGAGATGGACGACAGCCGTTCGAGCCTGCACGTCGACATGAGCTGGCGCCGCGACAAGCTGAGCGCCTTCGTCGACTACAACCGCGTCTCCGACGATGACTTCATCAGCGACTTCTCGAGCAACGTCCGAGAGTCCTCCGAAACCGTCCTGCCGCAGGAATACGCCCTTCGCTACGACGAGACGTACTGGAACACGTCGATCAACGTCAAGAAGAACCAGGCGCTCACCTTCGACCACATCGACTACTACAAGCCGTACGAACGCGTGCCCCAGATCACCTTCAACGGCTACAACGGCGACTTCTACGGCTTCGAGGTCGGCACGACCATCGAGGCGACGAGGTTCGAGCATCCGACGTTCACGACGGGCGACCGCTTCGTCTTCGAGCAGACGGTCTCCTATCCGATGCGCGGCGCGGGCTGGTTCGTCGTGCCCAAAGGCACCTTCCTCGGCACCTGGTACCAGCTCGAGAACCTGGACCGCGACGGGGGCCGCTTCACCAACAAGGATCCGCACCGCACGACGCCGATGTTCAGCCTTGACGCCGGCCTCGTCTTCGACCGCGACGCCGTCTGGTTCAACCGCGAGGCGTACCAGACGCTCGAGCCGCGCGTCTACTACGCGTACGTGCCGTACCGCAATCAGGATGACCTGCCCGTCTTCGACACGACGATCGCCGACCTGAACTTTGCAACGCTCTTCTCGGAGAACATCTTCTCCGGCTATGACCGCGTGAGCGAGGCCAACCAGCTGACGAGCGTGCTCACCACCCGCTACATCGACAAGACGAGCGGCCTCGAGCTCTTCAAGGCCAGCGTGGGCCAGCGCAACTACTTCTCGGACCAGCGCGTCAACTTCTACACGCCGGGCGACACCCAGATGCGCGAAAGCCCGCTTCGCACCGACGTTCGCAGCGACCTGCTCGCGAGCGTGGGCGCGCGTCTGACGCGCTCGATCACGTCGGACGTGAGCGGCCAGTACTCCTCGGCGATGAGCCGCTGGGTGAAGGCCAAGGCAGGCGTCAGGTGGCAGCCGCGCCCGATGTCCCTCGTCGGCCTCTACTACCGCTACAACTACTCGTCCGAGCGCGACTACACGGACTATCAGAACGACTACATCAAGCAGATCGACCTGGCGGTCCAGTGGCCGATCACGAACCGTCTGTTCGGCCTCTTCCGCTACAACTACTCGCTCCTGCAGGACAAGCCCATCGAGATGATCGGCGGCGTCGAGTACCTGCACGACTGCTGGACGCTTCGTTTTGCCGCACAGCGCTACACGACGACGTCCAACAACGACGAGACCAACTTCTTCTTACAACTCGAGCTCAACGGCTTGGGTAGTATTGGCACAAGCCCGCTTTCTGAACTCCAGAGGAACATCAAGGGTTATCAGACCACCACCCGTGTTCCCGACAAGATTGGACAGTACGATTACTATGAATAAGCTCAAGACCATTGCCGTGCTGACGATGAGCATGGCCGCCCTCAGCACCGCCTTCGCCGCCGAGCAGGCCGTTACCGAATCTGCGCAGGCGGCTCCCGTCGGCCAGCCGCCGGCCGGCAACGTCGAACTCGACCGCATCGTGGCGGTCGTCAACAACGACGTCATCACGGACCGCGAGCTTCAGGAGCGCACGCACGTCGTCGCCATCAACCTGCGCCGCCAGAACATCCAGCTCCCGCCGATGGAGCAACTCCGCGCCCAGGTGCTTGAACGCCTGATCTTCGAACGCGCCATCAAGCAGCGCGCCCGCGAAACCGGCATCCGCATCGACGACCAGATGGTCAACGCCTCCATCGAGCAGATCGCCCGTCAGAACAACCTGTCGGTCGACCAGCTCCGTCAGCGTCTGATGGCCGACGGCGTCTCCTTCTCCTCCTTCCGCGAGGAGATCCGCGACGAAATCACGACGCAGCGCCTGCGCGAACGCGAGGTCGACGCCAAGATCCAGATTCCCGAAAGTGAAATCGACGCCTACCTCGCCGAGCAGGCCGGCTTCACGACGGGCAACACGACGGAATTCCACATCCAGCACATCCTGATCCCGATCGACCATCCCGACAACACCGAAAAGCTCAAGAAGCATGCCGAGGAGATCGCCGAGCGCGCCCGCGCAGGCGAGGACTTCGCCATGCTCGCCGCCACCTACTCGCGCGCCTCCGACGCGCTGCAGGGCGGTGACATCGGCTGGCGCAACCTGCAGTCGCTGCCCAACGTCATGGCCGACGTGCTCAAGGAATCCCCCAGGAAAGGCGTCTACATCATCAAGGGCAAGGACTCCTGGGACGTCATGCGCGTCTCCGACACCCGTGACGGCGTTCAGTTCAAGCTCGCCGGCGGCCCGGTCGAACAGACCCACGCCCGCCACATCCTGATGCTCGTGAGCGACATCACGCCCGAAGGCGAGGTGATCCACCGCCTCAACGACATCAAGCGCCGCATCGACGCGGGCGAGTCCGACTTCGCCACGATGGCTCGCCTGCACTCGGTCGACAACAGCGCGACCCGCGGCGGCGACCTCGGCTGGCTCCAGCCCGGCGACACCGTGCCCGAATTCGAAAAGGCCATGAACTCGCTCAAGCCCAACGAGGTCTCCGAACCGATCAAGTCCCAGTTCGGCTACCACCTCATCCAGGTGATCGAGCGCCGCATGGAAAAGAACGGCAATCCGCAGCGCATGCGCATCGCCGCCCGACAGCAGCTTCGCGAGAAGAAGCTCGGCGAGGCCGTCTACAACTGGCAGCGCGAGCTCCGCGACCGCGCCTACGTTGAAATCCGTGACAGCCACTACTGAGGCGAACCATGACTGAACTCCGGTCCGTTGCCGTCACGACCGGCGAGCCCGCCGGCATTGGACCGGAAGTCTCGCTCAAGGCCGCAGCCGCCGTGTCCGACCCGATCCTCCTGATCGGCGACCGCACGCTGCTTGAAGCCGAGGCCCGCCGCCTCGGCATCGCCTGGCCCCTGCCCGCGCACGTCTCCATCCGTCACGTGCAGCTTCGGGCGCCTGCCGAACCCGGCAGGCTTGACACCCGCAACTCGGCCTACGTGCTCGACATCCTGCGCGCAGCTCATGAAGGCGCCGCCGCAGGCGAATGGAGCGCCGTCGTCACGGCGCCCGTTCAGAAAAGCATCATCATCGAGTCCGGTGTGCCCTTCACAGGCCACACCGAGTTCTTCCAGGATCTCTGCGGCGTCAGGCGCGTCGTCATGATGCTCACGTCGAACGCCCGCACGGACGCGATGAAGGTGGCCCTCGCCACCACTCACCTGCCGATCGCCAGGCTTTCCGAGGCCATCACGGGCGAGCTGCTCGACGAGGTGCTCGACACGCTCAACACGGCGCTCGCACGCGACTACGGTCTGGCCGAGCCCCGCATCCTCGTCACGGGCCTCAACCCGCACGCAGGTGAAAATGGCCACATGGGCCACGAGGAAATCAACACGATCACGCCCGCTCTGGAAAGAGCGCGCAGCCGCGGCATTCACGCCGACGGTCCCGTGCCCGCCGACACGGCCTTCGTGCCCGGCCACTGGGACCGCTACGACGCCGTGCTCTGCATGTACCATGATCAGGGACTTCCCGTCCTCAAGCACGTGGGCTTCGCCGAGGGCGTCAACGTGACGCTCGGGCTTCCCTACATCAGGACCTCGGTCGACCACGGCACTGCGCTCGACATCGCAGGACAGGGCAAGGCAGACGACACGAGCATGATCTCCGCCCTCCGATTAGCACACTTTTTATCGAAGAACCGTGAAACAAGAATGGCTTGAAGGGCACAAGGCCCGCAAACGCTTCGGTCAGAACTTCCTTCATGACCGCCACTGGATCGAGCGCATCGTGCGCGGCATCGACCCGAAGCCGGGCGACGCTCTCATTGAAATCGGCCCGGGCCAGGCCGCGCTCACGCGCGAAGTCATCGCCTGCGCAGGCCACGAAGCCGCCGTCGAGATCGACCGCGACCTCGCCCAGTTTCTGCGCGAGCAGTTCTCCCCCGAGGAGCTCACGCTCATCGAGGCCGACGCCCTGAAACTCGACTGGACGACCGTCCTTGAGGGCCGCCGCCTGCGCATCATCGGCAACCTGCCCTACAACATCTCCTCGCCGCTCCTCTTCGCGCTCATGAGCGCTGCGGACCGCGTCATCGACCAGCACTTCATGCTCCAACGTGAAGTGGTCGACCGCATGGTCGCCGAACCCGGCAGCAAGACTTACGGCCGTCTGAGCGTGATGCTCCAGTACCGCTACGTCATGCACAAGCTCTTCGACGTGCCGCCCGGCGCCTTCGTGCCGCCGCCCAAGGTCACGTCCTCGATCGTACGCATGGTGCCGCGCCCCGTCGAGTCGCTTCCCGAAGTCGATATGGAGATCTTCTCCCAAGTGGTCGCGCTCGCCTTCCAGCAGCGCCGCAAGACGCTGCGCAACGCGCTCTCCACCCTCATGGATGACGCCGCGATCAAACGCGCGGGCGTCAATCCCGCCGCACGCGCCGAAACGCTCGACGTGGCGGCCTTCGTGCGACTGGCACGCGAGGCGGCCAATCTGCCGCATCACGCCGACGCCGTCTGAGCCTCACTGCCCGACCTCCTCCAGTTCGGGCAGCACCTTCGCCGCGTTGAGTTTGGCGAGCTGTACCCGCCAGTCCGGGCAGAGCCTCTCCACCTCCTTCCAGAAGGCCTTCGAGTGATTGAAATGCTCGAGATGCGCAAGCTCGTGCGCGATCACGTAGGAGGCGACCGCATCATCAAGGAAGATCAGCCTCCAGGAGAGTCTGATCGTATTCCTCGTCGTACAGCATCCCCATCTCATCCTCGCGCTTGAGAGACTCCACGACGCGGGCCAGTGGCGCGCATTGCCGCGATAGGCCTCCATCAGGTCGCCCAGCACCGTTTTGGCCTGCGCCTTGAAAAGGGCTAGCAACGCCCTGTCGACCTCCTTCCTCGAGCATGTCTGCGGCAGCGCCAGACGAATGACGGCGTCGTCTCCCGTCACGTCGACGTACGAAGTCTTCGCCGTCGCGTCGACCGCAACGGCCGTCTTCCTGCCGCGGTAGAGAATGTACCCGCTGCCGCCTGCAATGCAGTACGCAGCGTCCAGAACTGCATGCGTCTGCGCCCGCATCCACCTGACGTACTCCCTCTTCTGAAGAATGATTTCATCGCACCGCTGAAGAACGAATTCATCGCTCAGCATCTGCGGACCGGCATAGCGGTACGGAACCGTCACCACGGGCTTGTCCTGCCTGCCATCGTAGCTCAGGATGACGCGGGTCCTGTGGCGTCGGGAGGGCTGGAACAGATATTCGATGCGCTCGCCGTCTTCCGCCGTCACGGCCCTCTGGTGCGACGTCAATCGAAGAGACAGCCCCCTGCCGGCTTCAGGCATCAATTCGTTCAAGCTCATCTTCAATCCATTTTTCGACTTCGGCCGTCACCTCATGCGGATCCCTGCCCTTCGTCTCGATGACGGGGCCGACGCTCACGGTGATCGTGCCGGGTTGCTTGGCGATGGAGTTCTTGGGCCAGCAGTGGCCTGCATTGTGGCAGACGGGCACGATGGGCGTCCCGCTCTGGCATGCGAAGCGGGCGCCGCCCGTCTTGTAGCGCACGCGCTCTCCCGGCGGCACGCGGGTGCCTTCGGGGAAGAGACTGATCCAGAAGCCCTCGCGGAGCTTCACGGGGCCCTTCTTCATGAAGGCCTCGAAGGCGGAGCGGCCCTTGCTGCGGTCGATCGCCAGCATGTCCATGGCGCAGACCACCCAGCCGAGGACCGGAATCCAGTTGATCGAGCGCTTGTAGATGAAGCAGGCGGGCGCGGGAAGATAGGCGCCGAGCCAGAACGGATCCCAGGCGGACTGGTGCTTCATCAGCACGACCGCCTGCGTGTCGGCGGGCGGAAGGTTCTCCATGCCCTTCATCTCGAGCCTGATGCCGCAGATGACGCGAAGCAGTGCGAGCACGAACTTCGCCCACGGACGGCAGATGGCCTCATAGCGCCACTTCACGCTCGCAAAGGGCGTCGTGCAGAGCACGCAGACCGCAAGGACCAGAATCGAAAAGCTCAGGACGATGTAGAAGAGCCAGCCTCGAAGAAGATTCATGTTGGAATGTCCGGCCTGCAGAGCCGGATAAAAAAAGGATCCAAAACGAAATCATACCGTTTTGGATCCCTGTTGAACGGCCCTCGAAAGGGCCGTTTCGGCGCACGTCGCTTACTTGGCGAGGCGGGCGATTTCAGCAACCTTGTTCATGACGTCGTAGAGGCGCTTCAGAAGGGCCTGACGCGTGGCGCGCAGGGCCGGATCCTCGGCGTTGACCATGACGTTGTCGAAGAAGCTGTCGACCGGGCCGCGAAGAACGGCAAGTGTCGCGAGCATCTGCTCGTATTCGCCGGCGGCGAAGTGCTGAAGGGCCTTGGGTTCGACGTCGTTGATGGCGGCGAAGAGCTGCTTTTCAGCGTCTTCGGCAAGAAGGGCCTCGTTGACGACCGTCGGGACTTCGCCCTCGATCTTCTTGAGGATGTTGCCGATGCGCTTGTTGGCGGCGGTCAGGGCTTCGGCTTCCGGCAGCGCCATGAAGGCGCGGACGGCGGCGAGGCGCTTCGGAAGCTCGTCGAGCTTTTCCGGATTCAGGGCGAGGACGGCGTCCACTTCGAGCGTGGTGTAGCCGGCATCGCGGAGCATGACGCGCAGGCGGTCCTGGAAGAACTGGCGAAGCTCTTCACGGTGGTCCGTCACGCCCGGAACAGCCTTTTCAGCCTCCCAGGCGGCATCGATCAGCGTGTTGAGGCTGACAGGCAGGGCCTTTTCGATGAGCATGCGCAACACGCCGAGGGCGTGGCGGCGAAGCGCGAACGGGTCCTTTTCGCCGGTCGGCATCTGGCCGATGCCGAAGAGGCCGATCAGGGTCTCCATCTTGTCGGCGAGGGCCGTGGCGAGGCTCACCGGGGTGGACGGCAGGGCGTCGCCGGCGTAGCGCGGCTGGTAGTGCTCGCGGATGGCAAGCGCCACTTCCTCTGCTTCGCCGTCATACTTGGCGTAGTACTCGCCCATGATGCCCTGGAGTTCGGGGAACTCGCCGACCATCAGCGTGCGGAGGTCGGCCTTGGCGAGCATGGCGGCGCGTTCGGCCTTGGCGCGGTCGGCGCCGATCAGGTCGGCGAAGAGGCCGGCCATCGTCTTGACGCGGAGCATGCGTTCGGCCTGGCTGCCGAGCTTGTTGTGGTAGACGACGTGCTTGAGGCCGTCAACGCGGGTCTCAAGCTTTTCCTGACGGTCCTGATCGTAGAAGAACTTGGCGTCGGCAAGACGGGCGCGCACGACGCGGGCATTGCCCGAAGAGATGGCGGCGCCGCCGTCCTTGGCCTCAAGCTGGGAGACGAGGAGGAAGCGGTTCATCAGGCGGCCTTCGGCGTCGCGAAGCGCGAAGTACTTCTGGTTGAGCTGCATCGTGAGGATGAGGCACTCTTCCGGAACGGCGAGGAACTCTTCTTCGAACGAGCTTTCATAGATGATCGGCCATTCGGTCAGGGCGGTCACTTCGTTGAGAAGGTCTTCCGGCATGATGACCGTGCCGCCGATCTGGGCGGCGCGCTCCGTGAGGAGCTTGCGAAGGAGTTCGCGGCGCTCGGCGTAGCAGGGCATGACCTTGGCGGCCTTGAGCTCGGCGTCATAGGCGTCGGCGCAGGAGAGCGTGACCGGTTCCGTCGTGTGGAAGCGGTGGCCGCGCGTGATGCGGCCTGCGTTGAGACCGAAGAGCTTGACCGGAACGATCTGTTCGCCGTAGAGGGCGGTGAGATGCTTGACCGGACGGACGAAGGCGACCGTCGTCTCGCCGTCGGCGAGCTGGTAGGTCATGACCTTCGGAATCGGGAGGTTCTTGACGGCGGCATCGAGAGCGGTCTGGAGGCCTTCGGCGAGCACGATGCCCGGACGGACGCCTTCAAAGACGAGCTGTTCATTCTTGCCGTCGTTGACGCGCTTGAGCTCGGCGACGTCGCACGTGATGCCCAGGGCGTTCATCTTCTTGACGAGAGCCGGCGTGGCGGAGCCGTCGGCGGCAAGGCCGACGCGCACCGGGACGAGCTTCTGCGTGAAGGCTTCGTCGGGGCTCTTTTCAAGCACGTTCGAGATGTGCACGGCGAGGCGGCGCGGAGAGCCGTAGGCCGTGGTGACGGATCCTTCGGCGAGGAAGCCGCGGTTCCTAAGATGCTGTTCGACGCCGGCGGCGAAAGCTTCGGAAAGCTTTTCGAGGGCCTTCGGCGGGAGTTCTTCGGTTTGCAGTTCAACGAGCAAATTCGTCATTTTCTTCTTTTCCTCCACTCGCATTATTCCGCGGACTTGGCGAGCATCGGGAAGCCCAGACGTTCACGGGAATCGTAGTAGCTCTGGGCCACAGAGCGGGAGATGTTGCGAATGCGGGCGATGTAGGCGGCGCGTTCGGTCACGGAGATGGCGCCGTGGGCGTCAAGCAGATTGAAGGTGTGGCCGGCCTTGAGCACCATTTCGTAGGCGGGCAGGGCCAGGTTCAGGTCCATCAGGCGCTTGGCTTCGCTTTCGAAGTAGTCGAACTGCTTGAGAAGCTTCTCGCAGTCGCTGGCCTCGAAATTGTAGACGGACTGTTCGACTTCGTTCTGATGGAAGACGTCGCCGTAGGTGAGCTTGCGTTCCGTGCCGTCCGGATCGGTCCACGTCGTGAAGACGAGGTCGAAGACGTTGTCGCAGTTCTGCAGATACATCGTCAGGCGCTCGAGACCGTACGTGATTTCGCCGGTGATCGGCTTGCATTCAAGGCCACCCACCTGCTGGAAGTACGTGAACTGCGTCACTTCCATGCCGTTCATCCAGATTTCCCAGCCGAGACCCCAGGCGCCGAGCGTCGGGTTTTCCCAGTTGTCCTCGACGAAGCGGATGTCGTTGACTTCCGTGTCGATGCCGAGCGCGCGAAGGCTGCCCAGATAGAGGTCGACGATGTTCGTCGGAGCCGGCTTCAGCACGACCTGGAACTGGTGGTGCTGGTGGAGGCGGTTCGGATTTTCACCATAGCGGGCGTCCTTCGGACGACGCGAGGGCTGAACGTAGGCGGCACGCCAGGGTTCCGGCCCCAGAGCCCGCAGAAAGGTCGCAGTATGGGACGTGCCGGCACCGACTTCCAAGTCGATCGGTTGCAGCAAAGCACAGCCCTGGCGGTTCCAATATTCCTGCAGGCGCAGGATTACTTCCTGAAAGGTAATCATTCTCTATGCCGCCGATTCTTGTCGGCGCCTGTTGATTCAAAAAATGAGGGAGCCCTCCCTTTCCTGACGGAAACGGGAGCTCAAAGATTTAATTATAAGCCCTTTACCTTGCCCGCTCGGATTCTGCCTGTCCCTAAGCGGACGAGCACGGCGCAGAGCGCCAGAATGAGCGATGCGAGCAGCGCGGGCCAGCTGCCGAGCCTCACATAGGGCGTGGGCGAGCCCGTGGCGCCCAGAAGCGGCATGGTCGCGGCATCGGGACCATCGGTCCTGAGCATGGCCGCGATCTCGCCCCTCGAATTGACGAGGGCGCTCATGCCCGTGTTGCTCACGCTCACCAGCGGCCTTGCGCTTTCCATCGCGCGCATGCGGCTCATCGTGAGGTGCTGTCCGAGCACGGAGCGTCCGAACCAGCCGAGGTTGGACGTCACGATGAGGAAGTCGGGCGAGCGGGACTGCCAGAAGGTGCGGACCACGCTGCCGTAGAGGTTTTCGTAGCAGATGAGAATGCCCGCATCGGCCCCTCCGAGCGACAGGAGCGGCTGCACGGCGTCGCCCCGCATCAGGTCCGACATCGGAATGCCGATCATCTCGACGAACCAGTGGAAGCCTGCAGGCACGTATTCGCCGAAGGGCACGAGCTCACGCTTGTCGAGCCTGTAGGCGATCTGCCCCTCGTCCAGAACGAAGGAGGTGTTGAAGAAGCGCGGACCGTCCTTGCGGAAGCCGTTGAAGAGCACCCTTGCCTCGGTCTTCTCCTGAAGGAGCACGAGTCTGCCTGCCGCCTCCCTGCCGAGACGGCTCACGGGCACGTTCACGATGCCCTCGGGCGTCAGCAGCAGTCGGGGCCTGTCGGATGCGGGCCACGGCTTGAAGGCGGCGGGAAAGAGCGCCTCGATGCGCTGTGCGGGATTGGCGCGCGTATAGGCGTCGACCACGGGCAGCGCGGGCTGAATGATGCGCACGTCCACCGTGGAGGACGGCTCCGACCAGGCGTGCTGTCGGGAGACCTGCCCCGTGCCTGCAATGAGCGCTGCACCGATGACGGGCACCGCAAGCCAGACAAGGCGACAGCTGAGCGCGACGGCGACGAGCGCCGCGAAGAGAAGCTGTGCGAGCGTGACCGCGTAGACGCCGCCTCTTTCCCGTCGAGGGCGGCGTCCCCCGGCATGAGCCAGCCGAAATTGGCGAGCGCGTCGCCCCTGAGCCATTCCGCAAGGGTCCAGACGCCTGCGAGCGCGGGCAGCTCGGTGGCGAGCCTTCCGCCGCCGATTTTCTTCGCAATCCAGCAGGCGAAGGCGGGAAAGAGAGAAAGGACGGCGCCCAGTACAAGAAGCGCAAGCGCCGCAACGGCCCAGGGCAGGCGCCCGTAGACCGCAATGGAGTTCATCGTCCAAGAG
>OBWM01001451.1_pt1 | contig 12915 bp, 17 predicted proteins | sample 1538041 | NCBI WGS metagenome assembly OBWM01 (sample SAMEA2580049, study PRJEB22360) | human gut metagenome | biome: human gut; feature: human-associated habitat; material: faeces | place: Denmark | collected 2008/2010
AACGTTGATGCTATTTATAAGGCATTAAACTTGTAGAGCTGCCGAAACTCTCCTTGTGGAGAAAAATTACAGCAAAAGATATTTCCCCAAGAGCTTCCCTGAGAGGAGGCTCTTTTTTGATGCCAGCACCAACTTTTGCGGCACATACCCTGCTGGCTGTCAAAAATTTTACAGCCAAAAAGGGGGGCGATATTGGAAAAATTCATTTTGGAAAATTGGAGAAAATTTGAGGTAAGATTTGACGGTCTATTTTGGATTTCGGAAAAAATTTAGGAAATGTACAAAATAGCGGCAAAACTGTATGGATAAAGGGTTTACGGAGATTTTCTATTTTGGATATAAAAAAGCAGTTTACTCCAAGAGAAAACTTACTTTTTAGAATCGCTCTATTTTGGAAATTTCAAAAATAGTGTACTGAAGTGGGTTACAAAAATGGAATGAAATGGGGTACAAGATTAGAATGCCATGCGTTTACTACCGGTGATTATTCGTCTATACGCCATGCTGATAATAAAGTTTGAAAGAACCCCTGTTTTAAGAGGGCAATCAGTAACCGCTGATGCAAAATCACCACAAAAGGAGTCGTTATATGAGGAGAAAATATATTGAGGATTTTTCGGAGCCGGAAAGAATGTTGGTCATGGATACGAATTTCCTTCAAAAAATTCGACATGCAGGAGTTACAGCAAAAATTCGGATATCCACTTAGCACTTTTACGAATCAGCATCATATGAAGATGTGATAACCAATGTGCTATCCTTTGGCGGAGACGCAGATACGATCGGTGCGGTGGCCGGAGGGATTGCCGGAGCATATTACGGGGTCCCGGAATCTGCGCAAACAACAGTCGTGAAACTGAATACGGATGCGGCATTCTGGGAAGCGTACGAGATTCTGGAGCGACGTAGAGAAGGAGTATTAGATAAACTACCCGTCACTTAACGCAGCGTACCACGTCTGGATCACATTCCATTTTGACGAGACTCTGTAGAACCGATAAGTGACCAGTTTACAGGCTGTGTCCTTTTTCTTACACTTTGCCATCTGTGCCCCTTTTTCAGAAATTGTCACACCGTCAATATGAAGCACGTTTTTTGCGGATAACACTTTTTGGTCCAAAATAGCAGAAAATCATTAAAAAATAAAGCTGGCGTAATTTGTTTTACGGTTAAAATTACGAGTATTCTTGTGCCATACTGTAAGTGACGCAAATGAAAGGTATGGAGTTTATGCAATTGCCATACCTTTTTAAATTTTTACGATAAAGGAGAAAAGAAATCATGGCAAAGAAGTTTTATGAAGCACTCGGCGTTAGCGCAATTTGGTCAGTATTATGCTTTTGCACCCTGGCCGCTCACAATAACGGGTTATCTGGTTTGACCGCGTTTTGCATGATTGGGGCGTTCGTATTCGGTTACGCAGTCCCAGTTAAGGTTTTCGCCTGGAGCGAAGATGCCCTGGGAGAGCCAATCGCCACCCCGCTTTCTGTTGTTCTGATGGTGATCTGCGTTGGCGCTACCTCATGGATTTTTACAGGATTGGTTGTTCCGTACTTTATCCTGCGAGTTGCATGTATGGTGACTGTTTATGGGCTTGTCTATGCGACAACCAAAGGTTGTTAGTCGAGTGTTATCAGTTTTGCTAAAACTCCCGTACGCGATTACGCGCACAGGAGTTTTTTGCACTCTGGCAAATTTTCTGCAATCTGAAAGGTTCCGGCATGAGGCCTTTTTCTTTTGCTATTTTTGCAATTTTCTGAAGCGATATATCCGCATACTGAAGATGTATCTCAAAGCAAAGGAATCAGAGAAAGGAGAAAGAACATGAAATATTGCAACAAAGCAACAATGGGATCGACCGGAGGAGGGATAAACTCACGAGTACCACACTCGCAGCTGCCGTATCCGAAAAACCTGATTAGCGATATCATCGGGAAATACTGTGATATGGAGCTTTCAGCGGAACAGGTTGATAAACTGGAGACTGTGGTCAGTGGGCTCCCATTCGGCGAACAGAATGCGATCCGGTACCGTTACAAATACCGCTTTACTCCGCGTCAGGCTGGAAAGAAAATCGGTATGAGCGAAAGCAGGGTGTCAGGATATCAGAAAAAAGCATTGCTTATCTTAAGAAAGCCGGAAAATCTGGTTTTATATTGTCCGGACGAAGAAAGCGTACAGAACGCTTCAAAGATAATTGGAAATACAGAACCAGTACAGGATGCCGCATTGACCGGCAAACCAATCCGGGAATGTGGGCTTTCGGTTAGGCTTACGAACTGCCTATTGCGACAGTCCATCTTCACCCTGGGAGAGTTATTAGCTTGCACATGGCAGCACCTTCGAACATTCCACGGATTTGGCAATGTGTCTGAAGGGGAGCTGCGGGAGTATTTAACGGCGCAGGGTTTGTACCTATTAGATTTGTAATACGCAGAAATTATCACATAGGAGGAAAATAAGATGGGATGTTCGATGAAGATATTAACAGGAATTGGAACGTATGAACCGGAAGACTTTAAGGGTGAAAATAACCGCAAGGACGCAGTCGCCGACCTGAAAGAAGCGCTTGAGAGTGAACTCCTCAGTGAATATTCCGGAGAAATTGAATATTTTAAGGAATATTTCCCGGACTTGGAGGCGGACAGCCAGGAACTCATTTTAGGGTGTGAGCGTCCGGATGAACTGCGGGCGGCGGTCAAGGCGTGGAATGCGGATATCCGTGAGAACTGCGTGCGAGAACTTGAAAATATTGAGGCCGAGATGCGCAGGCATGGTTATGATTCTTTGTCCCAGATGATCCGCAATTATCGGAAAATGGATCAGTTTGGAGAAATGGTTGATCTGAGGTATCCGGCTTCTGTGTATAATTTGCGCAAAGCTCTGGACGCATTTGATAATCATTTTTCTTACGGTGATGGGCGAAAATTGGTGCATGTGGATCACACGCTTTCCGATGGGCAGTATTGCAATGCACATTGCGTATTAATTCCGGAGGAACTGGAGAAGGATGTTTTGGAACATCCGGAATCTTACCTGCTGATCGAATTAGTGTATGATTGATCTGTCATAACAATGACACCATTAGAAGAGTCGGTTTTTCCGGCTCTTTTTTATTGCCAACGTTCCTGGCTGGTATCAGGGATTGAAAGCAAAAATGGCACTGGATTTTTACATGGTGTCTCCATACTGATATCGTAACAAATCATATTAAGATATGGAGGAAAAGATCATGAAAGTAAGAGAATTATTAGAAAATGGTATCGCCGGGGAGAAAGTTAAGCGGTATTCCGCCGTTAATATCGGGTACACCGATCGAAACGGACTGGAGCAGGAGACACAGTTAAATGTCGCCCATCGCCTGGATACCGAAGAAGGGAAAACGGAACTGGAGGAATTATTCGCGTCTCTCTGCGAAGAATTCGAGACCACGCCGGACAATGTGACGTACGTAACACTTGGAAGCGCTGATAGAACGTGGCTACTAATGCACGCGAGACCGAAGAAATGGGGCTGGCATCCATCAAGAATGCCAGCCAGGTCTATATGATCAGGGAATCTTATGGCCGTCTTTCCGCTGATTTAAGGGATACCATGGAAAAATGGGGTGGGCATTCTTTGAGCAGATGAAAAGACGGTGAAAATCAAGAACGAAGGAGAAAAAATCATGATGACATATCAGAATTTTAAGGAAACGGTGATTGCCACATTAGTATCTTATATGCCGGAAGAATATCAAGAAATGCAGATCGTCTGCCGCAAAAAGCGGTACGTCAATCAGGAGCAGGAGGTGCTGGCATGCAGTATTCCGAATGCACGCGTCAACACGGTTAATATTTGTCTGGCGGATGCATATGATGATTATCTGGAAAATGGGCATATAGTTGCAATGCTGCGTGGTATGGCGAAGATTCTGGTGGAAAAATTTCAGATGCCGCTGGTGCCTGAAATGGACGAGACCATGTTGCGCAATGCAGATCAGAAGATCGTGTTTCATCTTATTAACACGGAACAGAACCGGGAGTTGTTGGCGGATGTACCGCACCGGGAGTTTTTGGATCTGTCCATTGTTTATGAACTGGTTGTGCAAATGGATGAGACGGGAATTGCATTTGGCATGATCAAAAATGACATGGCCAGAAAATTATCCATGACGGAAGAGCAGCTGTTCCAGCATGCGTATGAGAATACGAAGAAGCTGCTGCGCCCTGTTGTTTACGACATGTTATCCATGCCCATCGAATTCGCAGCAGATGAATGTGAGGATGATGAGTGTGAGCCTATCCCAAGGACACGGACATTATGGTATATCGGAAATGCAGTTGCAAGATATGGCGCAGCGTCCATTCTTTATCCGGACCTGATGGCCGAACTTGCGGGTATTGTTGACAGTGACTTATACCTGTATCCAAGCAGTGTTCATGAATTTTTCGCACAGTCCGTTTATGCGGTCGATCCGGAGGATGCCCAGCCGGAGCATCTTGCGGACATGGTTGCGGATATTAACATGTCGGCAGTATCTTTGCAGGATCGTTTATCAAACCAGGTATACCGTTATTGCCGTGCCACCGGGGAAATCACTCTTCTCACGAATACGGCAAACACACGGCTTGATAAACTGGCCTTTTCGCCCAAACTCGGTTTTCATGGACGCTGCGGCTTAATAAGCTGGCTTGTCCGCCAAAGCATGTTGATCCGCTTACCGGATGCTGGGAATCATAAGGGGATGATAAATATATGGCAGAAAAAAAGTTCACGCTGCGAAACCTGGATACGGGACGCAGCCATGAAGTAACAGGAAACGAGAATACGACAGCCGCGATGGTGTGGGCTTCTGAAAAGTGCTGGTTTCAGGCCGGTGCGAGAGTAGAGATCACGGGGCCAGATGGCAGAAAGGAGCAATTTGTTCATGGATAAAAATAGAAAAGCAGACTGGGTGAAAACCGATGACGATTCCGTACAGTACCGCAGGGAAGCTGTGGAACTGGAACAGGATCAGGAAAAGGTCGTTGAGCTGTACCAGCTGCAGATCGTCTGCGATATCACAAAAGTGTCCGATCCAGACCCGAAAATCTACGCGATCGCCCATGATTTTGTGTATCTTTCTGAAGTGGATGTAGAGTCCGTTCTGGAGTCGTATGGATATGAGGACATGGAGGAACTGAAACAGACATATGGTGACGATGCGGACATGATTCTTGCAGAATGCCAGTTTGAGCTGGATTCCGGATGCTTAGAAAATCTGATGCACCGGACGCCGCTTATGACCTGGGAACAGGGACGGAAAGCGATCGAGGCCATAACGGGTGGTATCCGCAGATAGGAAAGGCGGAAATAGAATGATGGATAAGAATACAAGGATTGGCCTGTTAAAGAAAGGTGGCAAAAAGGCATTGGCAGAATACAACCGGCTCAACCGGGTGACCGGACCTGATATGAACCTTGGGACCAGGGTTCATACCGATGAGCGGTACAAAAAGCCGAAGCACAACAACCGGGCTTTTGACACAGACTGACAAAAATCTACCGGAAGGGGCGCAATATGATGCGCCCTTTCTTTTTTTGTTTGCCAGGACCGGTAAGGCAGTATTTTTGTTTTGCGATGAATCGCCTGCGATTTTACCATGCCGGGTTTCCATACTGATACCGTAATCAGTAATGAGAAATTGAGAAAGGAAGGAAAACAAATGAGAAAAGAAGAAATTGAAATGGAACTGGCGAAGCACACGGATACGATCCTGTCATTTCCAAACCGAGGACCATGGGGAGACAGCCGGTACCGCGGCAACTGCAGCGGATGGATTCCGGCCTATTTTATCAACAAGTACCATGCCAAACGGGTTGCGGAAGTCTTTGCAGGCTCCGGCACGACGTATGATGTGTGCCGTGATATGGGTGTCCGCTATGTCGGGATCGACTTGAACCCGAATCCGCCAAGAGATGGGATTCTATCCATGGATATCCTGGACGATGCCATGGAGCTGCCGGATGGGTTTTATGATGCCGATATGGTTTTTTTACATCCGCCGTATCCATCCATCCATGATGTCCGTTATGCGGGAAACATGTGGCGGGACACGGATGGGACAAGGATCCTGCGTGACATTCAGGAGATGAATTTTGAGGATGGCATGAAAGCCGTGAACCACGCAGTCCTTCGTGCGTATAACGCGATGCCGGCCGGGTCTTATGAAGTCTGCCTGGTCGGAGAGATCCGGGCCAAAGGGGAATACCGATCCATGATGCAGAACCTGGCTATCCCGGGCATTCTGCATCAAACATTCATTAAATTGCAGCATAACACGGTATCCGGCAGACGGACCTATTCCGGCAGCAGTGATTTTGCGCTGACAGGGCATGAAATGATCGCCGTCATTAAAAAGCCGAGCGGTTATGAGCTTGCATTTGTCATGCCGAAACGGTACAGTATGGATATCCGGGACAGCCAGATGGCTACCTGGAAGGATGTCGTGATGGCAGCTGTCAGAAATCTTGGCGGGGCCAGCAATAACGAAGAGATTTATGCAGCACTGGAACATCATGCCAAGGCAGCAGCCAACGTAAACTGGAAGGCAAAGATCCGCCAGACCTTACAGAAATTAGCACAGTCCGGACTGATCACCCATGTGGGAACCGGGCAGTGGGCTGCAGCATAATGCAGGAACGCAAAAAATTAAGTACAAAGGAGAAGAAACATGGAAGAGACATTCAGTGAGAAGATGATAGACCGTTTTGGTATATGTGGTCTGATGTTTATTGGAGTGACAGCCTGGCTTGTTTTCGCACTTATCCTTTACGGTATCCTGTCAGTGACGGGAGTGATCGTGACGGAAGTGAAAGAGCCGGAGCAGGTCATCGTGGAACCGTACCACAATACGGACTATGATACGTATATGGCAACTGGTATCGAAGTTCCGCATATTAAGAGCAGGACATTTGATATCTGCACGGTATCGGCGAATGACCTTGTAAACGACTGGACGGGAAATGATGTTTCTTCCCTGGTACAGGCTGCCATGAGTCTCCGCATCACAAAAAATGACGCAAAATGGAAACAGGGCGGAGTGACTGTTGTGCCGGAGGGCGCAACGGTTGTGGATATCGGGATGGTGCAGGTTTATGCGTGGCATGAGCATACTATCGGGACAGGCGATCAGTCTTCGGACCATTTTGTGTTCTGTGTGGCGGGGGATGTGTACCACCTGATCCGAAGCACCAAAGGAACCACAACGAATGTCAAGTTAACCTGCGGTCGGACCGCATAAGGAGAGATAATGGGAAGAAGAAAAATGATCGTGATGGACGATCCGGTCCTCACGGATGAACAGAAAGAACAGTGCCGCAAAAACGCGCTGATCTGGGAAATGGTCCACCGGGACTTATTCGCCCATATTGGCATTCCGTTTTTTGAGTGTGAGCCTGGAAAATAATCAATAGAAGGAGAACAGCCATGACAGATCCCGGGGCATCCGGGATCCCCATGGCTTTTATAAAATTATGAGAAAAGAATGGACTGAACAGGAAAAGAACTATCTTAATAAGCGGTACTGCAAACAGCCAGTCGCGACCACGGCAAAGGTGCTTGGGCGCACCGTTGTCTCTGTAAAGAGGAAAGCGCAGTCGCTCGGGCTGAATATTTATGCCGGCGAATTTGTATCCGCACGAACGGTAGCCAAATGCTTTGGACAGGATATCCGCGTCGTTTTGCGCTGGATTACCAAGTTCGGGCTTCCGGCTACGGAGCGCAGGGTAGCGAACGTCACACGGTACGAGATTTTGCCCGAAATGTTTTGGCAGTGGGCAAAGGATCATCGAGATGAGATTCACTGGGCTTCTTATGAGCCGCTTTCCCTGCTTCCTGAGCCGGATTGGCTGGAGGAAGCCCGAAATGCGTATAAATACTGTAACCATCATAAGCGAGTTAGTCACTGGGATCGAATGCGAATAAGCGAGATGCTAAGACATGGAGCGACATTCCGCGAGATTGGGGATGCATTAGGCCGGACAACGGAGAGTGCGAAACATATCGCAAGGACGTATCATTTGTGATACACATGGAAAAATTAAAAAATTAACGTAACTTCCGAGAATTCCTCCATCTCCGCAGGTGGCAGGATAAATCGACCAGATTAGAAAGTGGGATAAAGGACGGACAGGTTTTATTTCTGTCTGTCTTTTTTTGACCAAAAAGTGTTATCCGCGAAAACACCCACTCACAGAACCACATATACTGAGATCGTTGTCACCGGGCAGATGTGACGCACCTAAAAAAGAAAGGAAAACAAAATAAAAACAGCCACACCGGAATAATACAAATTTCCATACTGATAATGTCCGAAAAAACAAGAAATAGAGAAAGGAGAAAGAACATGATTGACGGAAAATTGAAGTACGTTGATGCCAAAGGATATTTTGTGGGCCGTTTTTCAGAAACGGATCTTACAAACGGAATCGACAAAACGGCGGTGAATACCGCAAAAATTGCTACCGGTCTAAAGTATACGAACACAGACGTAATACAGAAATGCAAAAAACCGGTCGCTATTGACATTTATGTATGTGACCTGGCAACAATGCGGGTCTAAAGAAAGGAAGAGCGTTTATTGAAGCATATCTTACTTAACGCACCTATTTTGCAAACAGAAAGGAGAAGCGGGGACGGGACCATCAAAAAGAGGGTATATTTAGGAAGACTCACTGCATTCCGATATGGCCTCCTTAAGGCTTTCACTGCAAATCCCCGCACTGAATTATGAAAAAGTTAATTACATTACTGCGCCTCCGGCAGGAGGGTTTCCGAACGGAAAGCTATGATGATGATTTTATTATCGACATCCCAGAGAATCTTGTTAACAAAACAACACTCTGCACAGATGATATTCTTAAGTATTGCGAAAAGCAATTACGAGAAGCTGCACGCACAACCATCATTGGTCCAGACTGTGAGAAAATTATCGGAGATACTTGCAATGACTACAACTGGGGTGATTTTATTCTGTATGCCACGAAAGAAATCCTCGAAACTGTCGGAATATCATGCGTAAACGACTACGATGGTCCGATTGATAAGAGTACCATTTATCCACGATTCACTGTAGAAGTAAATCAGGATGAGGTGTTGCTTCCGGACTGCGTGGAGGGTGTACTGATTGTTCGAGACTCGGAGGAAGGAAATATCCGCATTGATGCAGATGCCAACCTGTCTACAGGAGCGATTACCGTTGCAGAACAGGATGAGGACAGCATTGTGGGAAAAATGGAAGATGGCGGAGAGATGTTTATTGATTTCGGCAATGGTGTCGAGCACCCGGTTGCAATAAACGAAGAACAACAGGAAGAAACTGATGATACGTTCTTCTACCTGGAGTAGGGATAAGGAAATCAGTAATATCTACAATAGCATATATGTTTACCGCATTCCCTTACGGGTGCGCGAGTGAATGAGCCTTCCAGAAATTGGAGGGCTCTTTTTTTGTTTGGGAATGGCACAACGCGAAATAACGGGGGAGGGGTGTTCCCCGGGAACACCTCCGCAATAAAACAGCCTCATTAAGGCGATGCAGATCTCCATACTGATCATGTAACAACTTCAGAAATCGAGAAAGGAGAAAGAAATATGAAAAAATTAAAAACACTGGAGCCGACAAATGGAAACGGGCAATATCTGCATACCTATAAGGCAAAATATGACGATTGTGGAACCGAGATCCCGTATGAGATTGTAAGCCGTCATGGATGGCCGGAGGTGCAGGAGCATGGGTTGGGCGTCAAAACAGATGCCGTATGTATAGTGCCAATCTTCGATAACGGCGATCTCCTGGTTACGCGGGAATTCCGCTATGCGATCAACGGCTATTGTCTCGAATTTCCAGCCGGGCTCATTGATCCTGGTGAGACTCCGGTAGAAGCCGCCAAACGGGAATTAAAAGAGGAAACCGGGCTTAATACCGAAAAGGTGCTCTTTACGATCCCTGGCGGATACAGTAGCGCCGGCATGACAGATGAAAAGGTTGCCATTGTTGGGTTGCTCGTGAGTGGAAATTTTTACGAAATGCAGGGCAAGGAAGAGATTCATCCAATTCGAACGAATGTCAATCGTCTGTATGCGATGGTCGCAGATGGTGATTCCTGCAGTGCTAGAATGCAATGCTTGATCACAGGTATCCATTTGGCGAGAACGGCAGAATTTTGCAAATTATGCGAATGGGAATGAGGAGTGGAGAAATTGAAAACCTTTCAGTGCAGAGTGTGCGGGGCGACATTCGCCTCACAAGATGATATCGAAGAAGATGTTCATGGCACTGGCTTCTGGTGTCCGGAATGCGAGAGCTTCACGCCATACGCAGGCATAATCAGAACGATCGATTTATCTGTATGCCTGGAAACAAAGGCCGGCGACTGTCGGGAACGCCAGACGGATGAGCTGGCAAAAGGCGATTTACAGGAAAGGCTGTCTCCATTGCGTTATCCCGGAGGAAAGGGGAAAATGCTCAGGCAGTTGGAACCGCATTTTCCGGAGCATATCGGCACCATGGTCGAGCCATTTGCCGGCGGTGCCGCCGCATCCCTGGCTATGCTATTTGCGGGACGTACCGACCGGATCGTTTTAAACGATCTGGATCCGGGTGTATACGCATTTTGGACATCTGTTTTGGAATATACGGAAGAGCTCCTGAATGCGGTTCGCAACATACAGGGAACGCGGGAAGAGTTTTTGCAAGCAAAAAGGGTACTCGACCGGCCGGACGACCGCCCCACGGTTGAGCTGGCAGCGGCATTTCTGACAGCAAACCAGCTGGCATTTTCCGGAATCACAAAAGCCGGGATCGCAGGAGACTACGAGCGCCGATGGAATTACAAAAAGGTGGCAGACCGAGTCCGCAGGATCGCAGCATACAAGGATCGTATCGCGGTGATGCATATGGATGCACTCCAGGTAATCGAAGAATTTTATTGGAGTGCGGATCATTTCCTGTTTATCGATCCACCTTACGTTTTACGGGGGAAGCAGCTGTACCGGGAATGGTACGAAATGGATGATCACAAACGTTTGGCGGAACTGATCCAGGATTTGACATTATCCTATCCGGGATGTGCAAAAATCGTAGTGACCTATGATGCTTGCCCGGAAACGGAAGAATACTATGACTTTCCGTATGTGGAAAAATTTTATAAACAAAGAAACTACAGCTGCGGCTGCAGTCGAAGCGCAAAAGACTAACAAGGAGGAAATACTTATGATCAGAACAAATTGGACAACAGCAACAACAAATTACCAGGAAGCTTTATTGGCTTTACAGGCCTGCAAGGGAAGCTCCAAGACATGCTGGTTGGAACTCAGGGAAAATGGCGATCAAGATTTTCCAATTAAAATCGTAAATCCAGTGCTTGATGATCCGTTTGCGTGGGATTTCAATTATGGAACATACATGAGTCCGGAATTGCTTCTCAGACATAATTTTCTGAATGATACGGAACGTGATCTGACGTACAATTGGATCGCCGGCTTTGGAAATCCGGTTGCGATAGAGTTGTATCGAAAGAACCGAGAATTAACAGAAGGGTTAAATGCCGGTATTGGTACATGCTTTCCTATTCGTATTGCGGATGCGCAGAAGTATCGTGATACGTTTGTCGGCGATGGATATGTATATCCTTATCCGGAAAAAGGCGGCTGTATGGTCGCCTTCTGGAAACCGAAAAAGAGGATTCCGGCTTATGTACCGGATCAGACAATCGGGAAAGTCTTTACCGTATGTACGGATGTGGAAGGCGATGTAATTTCTGAGATCGACAGTCTGGAAAGAACAGCCAAGACGCTGATGGAATATGCACAGTACCTGAGAAAAAAACAGTAGTCGACAAACAATCCATCCAAAGAGTGTGTCCCTTATGGCGCACTCTTTTTTATTACAAAAAACGGGCTCAGCAATTCCGTTGAATCAGCTTGTGCACTATTTTTCAGCGTTTCATACTGAAATATTTTTGGTTAGCATATAATTTTCGCTTCATTTCGTTCAGAAAAATAGGCCAGCGCTTCCGATTTCTGAATGTCTGCGCTAAGCAAAAGGCAAGTTTTTCCTTTGTGGCGAAAGAGTTTCACAAACCAAATTGCTTTCTGCTACTCTGTTGTTCACGATAATCACTTTTTATTCTCGCCCTTATGTATGCCGAGGCAAACAGTATGTTGTGCTGCGCAATAAAAACCCCGAAAAAGAAAGCTGCGGAAATCTACTGCCGGTAGATAGACAGATTTTCATCCAAGTGGTATAGTATAGCCATAAGGAAATGAAACCCGCCATATACAGGGAAAAAGAATGAAGAAAGGAGAGAAAGTCATGATGAACTTAGCTGTTATTACTGTAACAAAATGTTGTCAGCAAAAGCAGAAACGCGCAAGATTTGGGCGTCTGTTTGCGATACCGTTTTGGCATAGTTTAAGCTTTAGTTCGTGATGTTATCTCTGCTTTAGTAATTCGCAGAATATTATACCACCCGATTGAAAAGCTGTCAGCCGAAATGGTTGACGGCTTTTTTGCGTTCTGCGTGCGTAACCTAATGGAATCAGACAGAAGATTTCTAATCTTCCAGATGCGGTCGTACGTACTTTTGCGGATTGTTGTAACGGTAACAAAGCCGGCTCTGAACCGGTGACTGCAGGTTCGATTCCTGCATCCGCAGCTATGCACCGTAATCCATATGGCGTGGAAGAGGACTGCAAATCTTTTTTAGCCGGTTCGATTCCGGCACGGTGCTTATGTGCATGTAGCCAAGCGGTATGGCAACCGGCTTTTAACCGGTATATCGGCGGTTCGAGCCCGCCCATGCGCAGTAATGGGTTGTCGCCAAGTGGTAAGGCATGGGACTTTGACTCCCGGACTCGCGGGACCGAATCCCGCCAGCCCCGATTGCATC
>OBWM01001453.1_pt1 | contig 12906 bp, 10 predicted proteins | sample 1538041 | NCBI WGS metagenome assembly OBWM01 (sample SAMEA2580049, study PRJEB22360) | human gut metagenome | biome: human gut; feature: human-associated habitat; material: faeces | place: Denmark | collected 2008/2010
ATGACAAATGGAAATTGTATATAATTAGATACAATATTTATGAAAGAAAGGGTGATGGAATGAGTCGTTTAGAAATTGTAACACCGGGCCGTGCACAGATTGTGATGGAGGGTCTGTATAAAGATTTGGAGAGAAGGATCGAGTCCAGTCCGCCGGGGATCTGTCCGGTCGATATGTCAAGGGCATTTCTTGAGTTATGTCATGCGCAGACATGCGGCAAATGTGTGCCCTGCAGGATTGGTCTTGGCCAGCTTAAAAATCTGATCAATGATGTCCTGGATGGAAAGGCAACTATAGAGACATTGGGACTGATCAGGGATACGGCGCAGTCAATCATGGATTCAGCAGACTGTGCGATCGGCTATGAGGCTGCCAATATGGTATATAAAGGAGTGATCGGTTTCAGAGATGATTATCTTGAACATATCATGTACAACCGTTGCCTGATGTCGTTAAAACTTCCGGTGCCCTGTGTGTCTTTATGTCCGGCGAGAGTCGATATTCCGGGTTATATTGCCCTGGTCAGGGAAGAAAGGTACGCGGATGCCGTCCGCCTGATACGCAAAGACAATCCCCTTCCGACAACCTGCGGTTTTATATGCGAGCATCCGTGCGAAGCTAAGTGCCGCAGAAATATGATCGATGATTCGGTAAATATTCGGGGATTAAAACGGGTAGCCGCAGATTTTGCCGGCAAAGTTCCTCCTCCGCCATGCGGTGAAGAGACTGGAAAAAAGGTAGCCATTGTAGGCGGCGGACCGGGAGGGCTGAGTGCTGCCTATTATCTTAGACTGATGGGACACGATGTTACAATTTATGAGATGCTGCCGAAGCTGGGCGGCATGTTAAGATACGGCATTCCAAATTACCGGCTTCCAAAGGAACGGCTGGATGAAGATATCGAGGCTATCCTGGCCACCGGCGTCAAGGTGCAGTATGGCACTGTCATTGGAAAGAATTGTTCTGTAAGTGAATTGAGGGAACAGCACGATGCTGTCCTGATATCCATCGGCGCCAGCACCGATAAAAAGCTTGGACTCGAAGGAGAAGACGCAAAAGGTGTCATTTCCGCAGTCCAGTTTTTAAGAGATGTAGGCCATGGACGGTGTGAGTGCCTGGAGGGACGGGAAGTGGCAGTGATCGGCGGAGGCAATGTCTCCATGGATGCGGTGCGGACAGCAGTCCGTCTCGGCGCAAAAAAAGTAAGTATTGTCTACCGGCGGCGAGTTGCCGATATGACGGCTCTGGAGGAAGAGATTCAGGGAGCCGTGGCAGAAGGGGTTGAGGTGAAGACCCTGATGGCTCCGTCGAAGATCGAGGTTTCAGAAGACGGAAATGTAAAAGGGATCTGGGTAACGCCCCAGATGATCAGCAGGATACAAAACGGCAGAGCTAGTGTGAAGCCCACCGGTGAGGAAGATGTCTTTATCCCATGCGGGACACTTGTAGTGGCGATCGGACAGGATATTTTGTATGAGCATTTTGAGGAGAACGGAGTACCTGTTCAGAGAGGCAAGATCAAGACTGAAAAATACGGAGGGTTTGACGATATTCCGGGAGTGTTTGCAGGGGGAGACTGTGCAACGGGGCCAGCCACGGTTATTTCTGCCATCGCTGCTGGAAAAGTCATTGCTGCAAATATTGATGAATATCTCGGCTTTCATCATGAAATCACCTGTGATGTGGAGATTCCGGAGCCGCGTCTTAACGACCGTCCTCCGTGCGGCCGGGTGAATATGACAGAGAGAGAGGCCGGAGAACGTGTACAAGATTTTGAAGGAGTAGAAAACTGTATGTCAAAAGCTGAGGCTTATCAGGAGTCCGGGCGGTGCCTGCGCTGTGACCACTTTGGATTCGGAGTATTTAAAGGAGGGAGGGATACGAAATGGTAACACTGACGATTGACCAAATGAAAGTAACGGTGCCTGAGGGCACGACAATTATGGAGGCGGCAGCTTCCATTCATATCGATATCCCAAAGCTCTGTTATTTAAAAGGCATTAATGAAATCAGTGCCTGCCGCGTCTGCGTTGTGGAGATGGAAGGCAAAGACAAACTGATCACATCCTGCAATAATGTAGTGGAAGAGGGCATGGTCATCTATACGAACAGTCCCAAGGTGCGGTTAAACCGGAGAAAAACGGTTTCGATGCTTTTGTCACAGCATGACGGGCAGTGCATCACCTGCAGCAGGAGCATGAACTGCAGCCTTCAGAAGATCGCAAATGATTTTAACATACTGGAGAACCCATTTAAAAAAGAATTCGTACATAAAGAATGGGATAAGACATTTCCTTTGATCAGGGATGCGAACAAGTGTATCAAATGTATGCGCTGCGTTCAGATCTGTGATAAGGTACAGGGGCTGAATGTATGGGATGTATCCGGCACCGGGGCAAGGACAACGGTGGATGTATCCAGGAACCGGGATATCCGGGTCGCGGACTGTTCTCTCTGCGGACAGTGCATCACACACTGCCCGGTCGGGGCGCTGAGGGAGAGGGACGACACTTCTATGCTGTTCAGCGCCCTGGAAGATGAAAACAAGATCGTGGTTGCTCAGATCGCACCGGCAGTCAGGGCTGCCTGGGCGGAGCAGCTTGGCCTTTCCAGAGAGGAAGCACCGGTTGAGAAGATTGTGACGGCATTTCGGAGAATGGGAATAGACTATGTATTCGATACGACATTTTCTGCCGATCTTACGATCATGGAAGAGGGAAGCGAGTTTGTCAAACGTCTGCAGGATGGGGATTTAGAAGAGTATCCTATGTTTACTTCATGCTGTCCCGGCTGGGTAAGATTTATAAAGACTCAGTTCCCGGACATGATTGGAAGGCTTTCCACAGCCAAGTCTCCGCAGCAGATGTTCGGAGCGGTCATGAAGACTTATTTTGCAAAGAAACTTGGAGTAGATCCGGAACGAATCTTTACGCTGTCCATTATGCCGTGTCTGGCTAAGAAAGCGGAAAGGGAGATGGATTTATTTTATGAAGAATATGCAGGCCATGATATTGACTGCGTACTGACCACAAGAGAACTGGACCGAATGCTCCGCGCAGAACATTTAAATCCTCAGTTTTTGGAGAAAGGAGAATTTGATTCTCCGTTTGAAACAGGCACAGGTGCAGGCGTTATTTTTGGGGCAACCGGCGGTGTTATGGAAGCGGCTTTGAGGTCGGCTTATTTTCTTGTGACCGGGGAGAATCCGGATGCGGATGCTTTTCGTGAGATCCGTGGAGTCAAACGCCAGGGATGGACAGAAGCCGAGTTTGATGTGGCGGGAAATGTCATCCGTGTCGCCGTAGTAAGCGGTCTTGGCAACACAAGGAATCTGATGGAAGCCATACGCAGAAAAGAAGTGAAGTATGAGTTCGTCGAGGTTATGGCCTGTCCGGGAGGCTGCGCCGGAGGCGGAGGCCAGCCGATCCATGACGGGCAGGAACTGGCAGAAGAGAGAGGATCAAGCCTCTACTTCCTGGACCGGGATACAGAGATCCGTTTTTCACATGACAATCCGGATATACAAAACCTCTATGAGGAGTTCTTTGAGAAACCACTGTCTCACAGGGCACACCAGCTGCTGCATACGGAACACCAGGTCTGAATCTATCAATCTCTTTGACATGGTTTTCTTTTTTCGCTATAATAGTAACAATTTATGGAGAATGTAAGAAAAGGAGAACCAGTATGAGCAAGATAGAGATGACGACACCATTGGTTGAGATGGATGGGGACGAAATGACAAGAATTCTTTGGAAAATGATCAAAGACGACCTTTTGTCCCCTTTTATCAACCTGAAGACGGAATATTATGACCTTGGTCTGGAGCACAGAAATGCCACGGATGATCAGGTGACCTTTGATGCGGCAGAAGCAACCAAAAAATATGGTGTTGCTGTCAAATGTGCTACGATTACTCCGAATGCCGCAAGAATGGACGAGTATGACTTAAAAGAGATGTGGAAAAGCCCGAACGGTACGATCCGTGCTATTTTGGACGGAACAGTTTTCAGAACTCCGATCACCGTCAAAGGAATTGAACCGACAGTCCGCACATGGAAAAAGCCGATTACCATTGCAAGACATGCTTACGGTGATGTCTACAAAGGCGTCGAGATCAAAGTACCTGGAGCGGGAAAAGCAGAATTGGTATACACGGCAGAAGACGGAACTCAGATAAAAGAGCTCATTCATGATTTTGACGGAGCAGGAATCCTTCAGGGCATGCATAACACAGAGGGTTCCATCCGGAGTTTTGCGAAGAGCTGTTTTACATACGCATTGGATACAAAACAGGATCTCTGGTTTGCCACAAAGGATACCATCTCAAAGAAATATGATCATACCTTCAAGGATATTTTCCAGGAGATTTATGATGCAGAATATAAAGAAAAGTTTGAGACAGCAGGCATCGAGTATTTTTATACATTAATCGATGATGCGGTTGCCCGTGTCATGAAGTCAGAGGGAGGCTATATCTGGGCCTGTAAAAATTATGACGGGGATGTGATGAGTGATATGGTATCTTCCGCATTCGGATCTCTCGCCATGATGACTTCTGTTTTAGTATCGCCGGATGGATATTATGAGTATGAAGCGGCGCACGGAACAGTACAGCGTCATTACTACAAGCACCTGAAAGGGGAAGAGACATCCACCAACTCTGTTGCAACCATTTTTGCATGGACAGGAGCTTTGAGAAAGCGCGGCGAATTAGATTCCAATGAAGAGCTGGTTAAATTCGCAGACAGGCTTGAGAGGGCGACGATTGATACGATAGAAGAGGGTACGATGACAAAAGATCTTGCATTGATTACTACGCTTAAGAACGTCAAAGTTGCAAACAGCGGGGAGTTTATTAAAGCAATCGCTGAGAAATTATAACAAACAATTATAAAATATTACCTCCTGTTTAACCGATACTTATTCAGCAGGTTTTCCTCTAATGCGAGGAGATATTTACGATAAAGAAGGGGATCCTGATAGCCAGATGGTCAGGATCTTTTTTTATTACTTAGGAAATCATTTGACTACGTCAAATGGCATCTGGTATGCAAAGTGTTCATACTAAAATGGAAAAAATTGTTGATTTTATATTGGCAACATGGTATAATCGATAGCATAATTACTCTAAAATCTACTTACCAAGTGACTGCAAAAGATAAATTTTGAATAACGAAAGGGGGAGTTTATGGTGTTATCGAATGAAGATTTTCAGCAGCTTGCGGGATTGTTTGATATAAAGCTGAGTCCGATCACCCGGCAGCTGGGGGCCATAGAAGGCAGACTCGAAACAGTGGAGAGTCGGTTGGATACAGTGGAGAACAGATTGGATACGGTAGAGACGCATCTGGTAGAAATAGATGAAAGGTTTAACACGGTAGAAACGCATCTGGTAGAAATGGATGAAAGATTCAATGCAGTAGAAGAGCATTTGGGCGAACAGGATGAAAGATTTAACACAATAGAGAAGCATTTAGGCGAAGTAGATGAGAAGTTTCATATTTTTGACAGGCAGATGGATACGATGCAGAATCAGATTACTTTGCTTATACGAAAGACAGACAAGATAGAAAAAGACCTGTCCGGAACAAAAGATATAGTATCAAAAATCGGAAATACACTGGATAATGAAGTACTGCCAAAACTGGGAGCATTACACGATGGATATCTGCAAAACAAAGACATCACATTTCGCTTGGCCACAAATATAGAGACAGAATCTTTGGAGAATATAAATACTTAAAAAAAATAGCAGAAGATCATTCTGAACGAATTAACAAATTAGAAAACAAATGCTTTGGTTAAGATAAGAATGTAATAATAGTAAATTTATGGTTGAAAAACAAAGGGAAATGTATTATAATGTAAATTAAGGATGAGGAGTCGTTCTCACCATATCTTGTACGAATATATCATTCATCTCTTCTCAATTATAAACTACTACTTCATTACGCGGCATCAGATGTACGAATCTCATTTCAACTGAATCTAAATAGAATTCTGATACTTCCAATCCTTGAAGTGAGAATGATTTCCATCCTTATACTGATGCACATGAAGAAAAAAACACTTGACATTATTTGACACCCTGGAATATAATAATAAAAAATTGAGAAATCCTTTGAGCAAAAGTAAGTAGCTTGGCAAACGGTTTTACAGAGAGCTGCCGGTTGGTGGAAGACAGCAGATACGAGTCATGCGAATGGGTTTGTGAGGAGCGCAGAGAACGCATATTGTCAGTAACTGTCGACGTGATCCCACGTTACGGGAACGGAGTATAAAAGTTTAGGCGGAGTACTCTTAGAGGAGAGTCTGTAATTTCAGAAGGACTCTTAAATTTGGGTGGCACCACGGTCTATCGTCCCTTGTATGAGGGATGACAGGCCTTTTTTGTTATTTAGAAAAGATAGGAGGATTCTATGTTAAGTCCAACATTAGAACAGGTGAAAAATTTATTGACGATTTATCCGACAGTACCGGTGTTTTATGAGGTGCTGGCCGATCATGTGACACCGATTCAGGTTTTTATGGCACTTCGAAAGGCCGGTACCCCGTCCTTTATGCTGGAAAGTGTGGAAAACAGAGATCAGTGGGGAAGGTATTCATTTATCGGTGTGAATCCCAAAAAGGAAGTAAAGATAAACGGCACAGAAATAGAGATTGACGGAACAAAACAGACAGTGGAAAACCATATTGCATATTTAATCGAAATGGTCAATGCATACCAATCTCCGGTACTTGTTGATAAACCAAAGCTTACCGGAGGATTTATCGGATATTTCGGTTATGATACCATTCGGTTTGTGGAAAAGAAACTGGTTAATGTGCCCGAGGATGATCTGAACATGCCGGAATGCCATTTGTGCATGTATGATGAGATTGTCGCATTTGATCACCTGACAAACCGGGTGATCGTGATCCAGAATGTTCATGAGGAGGATGATCTGGAGACAAAGTATAAGAGTTTGGAGCCAAGAGCAAGAAAATTGATCGAACAGATCGACAATTTCCGGATGTCCAGAAAAGAACCTACAGATAAAAAAGAGACAAAGGTAATTTCAAATATAACAGAAGAAGAGTACAAATCCAAGGTAGAAAAAGCAAAAGAATACATAAGAAACGGCGATATCTTTCAGGTTGTGCTCTCACAGCGGTTTGAGGTGGAAAGCGAGGCAGATCCGTTTGATGTTTACCGGTGTTTAAGAACAACAAATCCATCGCCGTACCTGTACTTTTTTGACTTCGTAGATTATCAGATTGCAGGTGCCTCTCCGGAGATGCTCGTAAGTGTCACAAATGGAATCGTGACGACGAAACCGATTGCGGGTACTGTGCCGAGAGGAACGACGAAAAAAGAGGATGATATTCTGGTCCGGCAGCTCATGCATGATCCCAAAGAACAGGCGGAGCACACGATGCTTGTGGATCTAGGGCGGAACGATGTGGGAAAAGTCAGCCGGTTCGGAACAGTACGTGTGGATAACTTTATGTCAGTAGAAAAATATTCGAAGGTGACCCATTTAGTCAGCGACGTACAGGGCGAGCTGAGAGAAGACAAAACTGCACTGGATGCCCTTATGAGCATACTTCCTGCCGGCACATTGTCCGGTGCCCCAAAAGTCAGAGCCATGGAGATCATTGACGAGTTAGAAGATAAAAAGCGAGGGCTATACGGCGGGACCGTGGGATATCTGGCATTTGACGGGAACATTGATACGTGTATCGCGATCCGTACGGTGCTTTTTAAAGATGGGAAAGGATATGTCCAGGCAGGAGCTGGAATTGTGGCTGATTCAGAACCGGAAAAAGAATACGAAGAGACTAAAAACAAAGCGCTGGCAGTCATCAATGCGATTAAGGAGGCGGCAGAATTATGATTTTATTAATAGACAATTACGATTCTTTTACTTATAACGTCTGTCAGGGGATCGGCGAGCTGTATGAGAATATTGAAGTCGTCAGAAATGATGAGATTACAGTGGAAGAACTGGCACAAAGAGAGATCGAAGCGCTGATTATCTCTCCGGGACCCGGATATCCGGAATCTGCGGGTATTTCAAAGGAGGCAGTCCGATATTTTGCAGGAAAAGTTCCGGTGCTTGGGATCTGTCTGGGACACCAGGCCATCGGTGAGGTATTCGGGGCTAAGACGGTTCGTGCCAAAACTCTGATGCACGGAAAACAGAGTAAGATTCAGATTGACAGCAGTCTTCCTCTGTTTCAGGGACTGCCGGAAATAATCCCGGCAGCCAGATACCATTCTCTGATCCTTGAGGGGGAGAGTATACCGGAAGTGCTCACGGTTGCGGCCGAAGACGATGAGGGACAGATCATGGCTGTAAAACACAGAGACTATGACGTGTACGGGATACAATTTCATCCGGAATCTATTTTGACGGAATCCGGAAAAGCAATTTTTGAAAATTTCTTAAAGATAGCAGGTATAGAGACAAAGACAGAAAAGAAGGTGGAAGAGATGGAACCGGCACAGAAAACTGCGATGAAACCATATTTAGAAAAAATTGTCGAGGGAAGACATCTGACAGCTGATGAGGCATACGGAGCTATGGACTGCATTATGTCAGGAGGCGCGACCCAGGCGCAGATCGCAAGTTTTGTCACAGGGCTGCGCATGAACCATGAGACTGTGGATGAAATTACAGGATTTGCAAAAGTCATGCGCGCGAAAGCAGCCGTTGTTCCCAATGAGACAGAGGCCATTGATATTGTAGGAACCGGCGGTGACTTGGCCAGCAGTTTTAATATCTCCACAACATCCGCATTTGTGATCGCAGGGGCGGGACAGAAGGTTGCAAAACATGGAAACCGAAGTGTCTCATCTAAAAGCGGGGCGGCCGATGTGCTGGAAGCCCTGGGTGCCAAGATCAGACTTTCTCCGGAGCAGAATCAGAAATGCCTGGAGGAGGTGGGAGTCGCCTTCCTGTTTGCACAGACACACCATGGCTCTATGAAATATGCCGGACCTGTGAGGGCCCAGCTTGGAGTGAGATCTGTATTTAACATTTTAGGGCCTCTGGCAAATCCGGCCATGACAAATTATATTGTACTGGGTGTATACGAGGAAGATCTTCTGAGACCTATGGCGGAAGTCATGCAGAATCTGGGTGTGAAGCAGGCAATGATCGTGTACGGGGATGACTGCCTGGATGAGATCTCCATATCCGATACGACCAGTATCTGTGAGATCCGGGACGGGAAGCTGATTTCTTATAAGATCAGCCCGGAAGAATTCGGAATCCCTATGGCAGAAAAGGACTCCATCAAAGGAGGAACATCGGATGAAAATGCGGTTATCACAAGAGAAATCCTGACTGGAAAAGAACAGGGGCCGAAAAGGGACATCGTACTTCTCAATGCGGGAAGCGCCCTCTATACCATAGGGGCCGCAAAAGATATGAAGGAAGGAATCGAGATGGCAAGGCAGTCGATTGATTCCGGCAGGGCCATAGAAAAACTCAACCAATTCATTGAATTTACCAATCGCTATTAGGAGAACACTAATGATTTTAGACGATATTGTAGAGAAGAGAAAAGAACAGCTTGAGAGGGAAAAAGAAAATTTTCCGCTGGAAGATATGAAGGAAATGGCTTTAAATTCCAAGAGAGTCTCTCTGGATTTCAGAGCCGCCCTGAAGGCTGACGGCATATCCATCATATCCGAAGTAAAGAAAGCGTCTCCTTCCAAAGGAATCATTTCAGAAGATTTCCGTCCAACAGAGCAGGCGAAAGCCTATGAAGAAGCCGGTGCAGACGCTATTTCCTGTCTGACAGAGGAACATTTTTTTAAAGGAGCAAGTAAGTATCTGGCGGATATCAGAGCCAGCGTAAACCTGCCGATCCTGAGAAAAGACTTTATATTTGACGAATACCAAATTTATGAGGCAAAAGTGCTGGGAGCCGATGCAGTCCTGCTGATTGCTGCGATCCTTTCGGAAGAAAAACTTTTGAAGCTTTCCCGGCTGGCGGCATCTCTGGGACTGTTTTGTCTGACAGAAGTCCACAATGAGGAGGAACTTCAAAAAGTCATCCGGTGCAAATGTGATATTATCGGCATCAATAACCGGGATTTGAAAACATTTCATGTGGACTTGAATACTACGAAACGATTGGCGGAACTGGTACCGTATGATGCAGTGCTCGTCTCTGAGAGCGGCATGAAAAACGGAGCTGATATAAGGGAAGTAAAGGAGTATGGTGCCGATGCCGTGCTGATTGGAGAGACCCTGATGCGCGCGGGAGATATTAAAAATACAATCAATGAACTGAGAGGAAGCCTATGAAAATTAAAATGTGCGGGCTTCGCAGACCGGACGATATAATTTACGCAAATGAGTGCCTTCCGAACTATATAGGATTCGTTTTTGCTGAGAGCAGAAGAAAAGTCAGCGGCAGAGAGGCAAAAAAATTGGGGGAACAGCTGGACCCGTCCATTAAGAAAGTCGGCGTTTTTGTAAATGAACCGCTCCGGTCCCTGATTTCCATATCAGAAGAGGCGGGACTCGACATCATTCAGCTGCACGGAGATGAAGGAGAAGAGTACATCAAAGAAGTGAAACATGAAACCGGAAAAGAACTATGGAAAGCTGTCCGGGTGAGAATGGTAAAAGATATTCAGGAGGCACAGAGACTCCCGGCGGATAAGCTTTTGCTGGACAGTTTCTCAGAAGAGTCTTATGGAGGCACGGGGAAAGTCATGGATTTTGCGGTGCTTGACCAGGCAGATATCCGGAAACCGTATTTTATAGCGGGAGGTCTTACGGTTGAGAATCTGCCGGAGATCTTAAAAAAGGCAGAGCCGTATGGGATTGATATCTCCAGCGGGATTGAGACTGAAGGGGTAAAAGACAGGGAAAAGATGCTCAAGGTAATACAGTGTGTAAGAGGAGGAAAAGATGAGTAAAATCGGAAGATTCGGAGATTTCGGAGGACAGTATGTGCCTGAGATCGTGATGAACGCGGTCAATGAACTGAATGAGGCATATGAAACATATAAAAATGATCCAGACTTTTTGGAAGAGCTGCATGAATATTATAAAAACTATGCAAACAGGCCGTCTATGCTTTACGAGGCAAAGCGTATGACCAAAGATCTGGGAGGTGCAAAGGTATTCCTGAAAAGGGAAGATTTAAATCACACCGGAGCCCATAAGATCAACAATGTGCTGGGGCAGATATTGCTTGCGAAGAGGATGGGCAAAAAGCGCATCATTGCCGAGACCGGAGCAGGGCAGCACGGAGTGGCCACAGCCACAGTGGCGGCGCTGTTTGATATGGAATGTGTCGTCTACATGGGAGCGGAGGACGTGGAACGCCAGAGTCTCAATGCTTATCGGATGGAACTGCTGGGAGCAAAAGTTGTGGCCGTGCAGAGCGGTACGCGAACCTTAAAAGACGCGATCAACGAAGCTATGAGAGACTGGGCTACGAATATTGAGACAACTTTTTACTGCATCGGTTCTGTTATGGGGCCTCATCCTTATCCGACCATGGTCAGGGATTTTCAGAAGATCATCGGGGAAGAGACGAAACGCCAGATGCAGGAAAAGGAAGGAAAACTTCCGGACTGTGTGATCGCCTGCGTGGGCGGCGGGAGCAATGCCATGGGAGCTTTCTATGACTTTGTAAAAGATAAGAATGTGCGCCTTGTGGGAGCCGAGGCGGCGGGAAAAGGGGTTCATACAATCCAGCATGCGGCCACGATCGCCAGGGGAAGCAAGGGTATTTTTCACGGAATGAAGAGCCTTTTTCTTCAAAATGAGGAAGGACAGATTGATGAGGTTTATTCTATTTCCGCAGGTCTTGACTATCCGGGGATCGGACCGGAACACGCCCACCTTCATGATATCGGCAGGGCAGAATATGTGAGCGTCACGGATGAACAGGCGGTATGCTCATTTGAGTACTTAACAAAGATGGAAGGGATTATTCCGGCCATCGAATCAGCCCATGCGGTAGCCGCGGCAATGGAAATCGTCCCGAATATGAAAAAGGATGAAAGTGTTGTGATCTGTCTGTCCGGCCGGGGAGACAAAGATGTATTTCAGGCAGCAAGATATAGAGGGGTGAAGTTAGATGAGAATTAAAGAAGCATTTGAGAAGAGAAAGAAAAATGGACAGAAAGCGCTGATTACCTATATCGTGTCCGGTGATTTTGGATATGAGACTACAAAGAAAAATATCATGAGTATGGTAAATGCCGGTGCGGATATCGTAGAGATCGGAATTCCGTTTTCTGATCCCATAGCAGAAGGGATCGTTATCCAGGAAGCCAGCCAGCATTCGCTGGAAGGCGGAACTACGCTGGCCGGAATTTTTAAGATGGTGAAGGAACTCAGAAATGAAACGGATACACCGTTTGTGATGATGATGTACTTAAATACGATTTACCGTTTTGGGACGGAACGTTTTTTTGACCTCTGTAATGAATGCGGGATTGACGGTGTCATCGTGCCGGATATGCCGTTTGAGGAGAAGGATGAGATACAGGGAACAGCTACGGCTCATGGTGTTGACAACATCAGCCTGGTAACGCCTGCTTCTCACGACCGAATCGAATCCATTGCGAAGGACGCAGAGGGATTTTTGTACTGTGTCTCATCCATTGGTGTGACGGGGACAAGAAATGAATTTTCTACGGATTTTGACGCGTTTTTTGATGTGATCAAGGAAAATACAAAAATCCCCTGTGCCGTAGGATTTGGAATCTCAGGTCCGGAACAGGCCAAAAAGATGAGTCAGTATTGTGACGGCGTGATCTTGGGCAGCGCTATTGTAAAGATCATCAGCGAGTATGGGGAAGACAGTCCAAAAAAAGTATATGAGTTTACAAAAAGCCTTCGGGATGCGCTGGATGAATAAAATTTTGTGCAAAATGTACAAATT
>OBWM01001457.1_pt1 | contig 12880 bp, 10 predicted proteins | sample 1538041 | NCBI WGS metagenome assembly OBWM01 (sample SAMEA2580049, study PRJEB22360) | human gut metagenome | biome: human gut; feature: human-associated habitat; material: faeces | place: Denmark | collected 2008/2010
AGGAAACTTTAGATAAAGGATTATCTAAAACCAAAGAGAGCGTATTCAGTAAAATCGCTCGTGCCGTGGCTGGTAAGTCGAAAGTAGACGACGAAGTATTGGATAATCTGGAAGAAGTTTTGATCACATCTGACGTGGGGGTAGAGACAACTTTGAATATTATCAAACGCATCGAAAAACGGGCCGCTGCAGACAAATATGTGAATACTCAGGAGTTGAATCACATACTGCGTGATGAAATTGCTGCCCTTTTGACCGAGAATAATTCGGATGACGTAGCAGACTTTGATGTACCTATCGAGAAAAAGCCTTATGTAATGATGGTAGTGGGAGTAAACGGGGTAGGTAAAACAACAACAATCGGGAAATTAGCTTATCAATTCAAGAAAGCGGGCAAATCTGTTTATCTGGGTGCCGCCGATACATTCCGTGCAGCTGCCGTAGAGCAGTTGATGATCTGGGGTGAACGCGTAGGTGTACCTGTTGTCAAACAGAAAATGGGTGCGGACCCTGCATCTGTCGCTTTCGATACACTGAGTTCTGCTGTTGCCAACAATGCGGATGTAGTGATTATCGATACGGCCGGCCGCTTGCACAATAAAGTAGGCTTGATGAATGAGCTTACCAAGATAAAGAACGTCATGAAGAAGGTAGTACCCAATGCACCGGATGAAGTGCTGCTGGTATTGGATGGTTCTACCGGACAGAATGCTTTCGAGCAGGCCAAGCAGTTTACATTGGCTACGGAAGTGACCGCAATGGCTATCACCAAGTTGGACGGAACCGCCAAAGGCGGAGTAGTGATCGGCATCTCCGATCAGTTCAAGATTCCTGTAAAATACATTGGATTGGGTGAAGGCATGGAAGATTTGCAAGTCTTCCGCAAAAACGAATTTGTTGATTCCCTGTTTGGAGAGAATGCATGAAAAGAAAGAGAATAGATATTATAACTTTAGGTTGTTCTAAAAATTTAGTAGACTCGGAGCAGTTGATGCGTCAGCTGGAAGAAGCAGGATACAGCGTAACTCATGATACAGAAAACCCGGAAGGGGAGATAGCGGTAATCAATACCTGCGGTTTCATCGGCGACGCGAAAGAAGAGTCTATCAATATGATTCTGGAATTTGCAGAAAAAAAAGAAGAAGGCGACCTGAAGAAACTGTTTGTAATGGGCTGTCTTTCCGAGCGTTATTTGCAAGAACTGGCCATCGAAATACCACAGGTAGACAAGTTCTACGGTAAATTCAACTGGAAAGAGCTCTTGCAGGACTTGGGAAAGACATACCATGAGGAATTGTATATTGAGCGTACTTTGACCACTCCCAAGCATTATGCTTATCTGAAGATTTCAGAAGGATGTGACCGCAAGTGCTCTTATTGTGCTATTCCCATTATTACAGGACGCCATATATCCAAGCCGATGGAAGAAATACTGGATGAAGTCCGGTATCTGGTATCGCAAGGGGTAAAGGAGTTCCAGGTGATCGCTCAGGAATTGACGTATTACGGAGTCGATCTGTATAAAAAGCAAATGCTGCCTGAATTGATCGAACGTATCTCGGAAATTCCGGGTGTAGAGTGGATTCGTCTGCATTATGCGTATCCGGCACATTTTCCAACGGATTTATTTCGTGTGATGCGGGAACGCGATAATGTCTGCAAATATATGGATATTGCCTTGCAGCATATCAGTGACAATATGTTGAAACTGATGCGTCGGCAGGTAAGCAAAGAAAATACGTACAAGCTGATCGAACAGTTCCGTAAAGAAGTACCGGGCATCCATCTGCGCACTACGCTGATGGTAGGACATCCGGGAGAAACGGAAGAAGACTTTGAAGAGTTGAAAGAATTTGTACGCAAGGCGCGTTTCGACAGGATGGGAGCTTTCGCTTATTCTGAAGAAGAGGGAACTTATGCTGCCCAACAATACGAAGACTCTATACCACAGGAGGTTAAACAAGCCCGACTGGATGAATTAATGGATATCCAGCAAGGTATTTCAGCAGAATTGAGCGCCGCAAAAATCGGTCTACAGATGAAAGTCATCATCGACCGGATCGAGGGAGATTATTATATCGGACGTACGGAATTTGATTCACCGGAGGTAGACCCGGAAGTCTTGATCAGCGTTTCTGGAGAAGAACTTGAAATCGGACAATTCTATCAGGCAGAAGTAACCGATGCGGACGATTTTGATTTATATGCAAAGATATTAAACAAGTATGAATAATAAGGAATTTACATCGGAACTGGCAGACAGACTGGGATATACTATCAAAGACACTTCTGAACTGATAAGTTCTTTATTGTCTGACATGACACAGGAACTGGAAGACGGGAATGCGATTGCAATACAGGGCTTCGGTTCTTTTGAAGTGAAGAAAAAAGCGGAGCGCATTTCGATCAATCCGTCCACGAAGCAGCGTATGCTGGTTCCTCCTAAATTGGTATTGACGTACAGACCCAGCAATACACTGAAAGACAAGTTTAAATAATATATATTTCCCATTATGAATGAAAGACTGACAATTCAAGACCTTATCGACTTATTGGCGGCTAAAAATAGCAAGACCAAGAAGGATGCCGAAGCATTCGTCAAAGAGTTTTTTCTCTTGATAGAACAAGCCCTGGAGAATGAGAAGACTGTGAAAATCAAAGGATTGGGGACTTTCAAACTTGTGGATGTGGATAGTCGGGAAAGCGTTAATGTCAACACAGGGGAACGTTTTCAGATAAAAGGCCATACCAAAGTATCGTTTACTCCGGACACCAATCTGAGAGATACGATAAATAAGCCTTTTGCACATTTTGAAACGGTAGTATTAAATGAAGGTACGGTATTGGAAGATACCCCGATGGAAGAATCCGATGAGGAGGAAGGTGCGGTTTCTGATACTGAGACTGAAATGATCGACTCCGAAATAGCAGGAAATGAAAATGTCGGTGGAGATATTCAGGAAGAAATACAACCGGAAGAACCTGTAATCGAAGGACGGCCGACTGCTGAAGAAGTAGCTGTGGCTGAAGTTCCTGAGACTGACGCGAATGAAACCGGTCAAACTGAAACGGAAACGGAACCAGTTGCAACAGAAGAACCTGAAGTTGAAGAATTGCCGGAAGTGGAAACTGAACCGGAATCTGTATCTGAGGAAGCCCCAGAAGAAGAGTCTGTAGAGGAATCTTCGGAAGCTGTTTTGGAACCTGACTTCAGTCCGGCGACAGAGGAACCTGCTGAGGAGCAATCGGAAGAAACAATTATAGAAGAGCAGAAACCGGAGACTGAAACAACGGAGGCAGAAGAAGAGAAAACGGTTATTGCAGAAAAAGCGGAAGTTACCGCAGAGCAAATTATAGCCCAAGAGCTTCATAAAGCAAATATGGAGCCTGTAACTCCCCAAGAACAGCCGGAAATAGAACAACCGAAGGCCACCTATCCTGATAAAGACAGTGATAAAAAGGAAAAATCAGCTATCCCTTATTTAATAGCAACTATTATTATAGTCTTACTACTGTGCGGAGGAGCTATCCTGTTTATTTATTATCCGGATTTGTTCTCATCTTCGTCTGATAAGAATGTGGTTGATATGCCGGAAGTTACTCAACCTGTGCAGCCGGAAGCGCAACTTTCAGATACAATTGCATACAAGGATACTGTGGTGGAAGCAGTCCAACCGCAACCTGTTGTCAAGAAGGAACCGGCAGCGGAACCTGTCAAAGCAGAAAGTAAACCTGCCCAACAACAACCAGCTGCTTCGGCATATTCGGATTCCGCATCCTACAAGATAACCGGTACCAAAACAAAATACACAATTAAAGAAGGAGAGACTTTAACGAAAGTTTCATTACGCTTTTACGGTACAAAAGCCATGTGGCCATACATCGTAAAACATAACCCGAAAGTAATCAAGAACCCCGATAACGTACCATACGGTACGACAATCGAGATACCGGAACTTACAAAAGAATAAAAACAAAAAACACCCATTCACCCGGCTCATACAGCAATGTATAGCCGGGTGAAATGTTACGTAAGTACAAAAGCGTATGAAAGTACCTTAATCTAAAGATTTCGCATTGTTTTTTAATAAAAATTAGTTGCAATCGTTAATTATATGGCGTACTTTTGGGGCAAAATAAAAAGCCTTATGACACAGGCAAGGCTTACATAAAATTAATGGGATTTAAATAATAAAATATTAAGTATTTATGGCTGAATCAATTGATATCCGCGAACTGAATGAGCGGATTGAAAGACAAAGTGCTTTCGTTACCAATCTTACGACAGGTATGGACCAAATCATTGTTGGTCAGAAACATTTGGTTGAATCACTGCTTATCGGATTGCTTTCCGACGGACATGTTCTTTTAGAAGGTGTACCCGGTCTGGCAAAAACTTTGGCTATCAAAACACTCGCTTCACTGATCGACGCGAAATATAGCCGTATTCAGTTCACTCCCGACTTATTGCCGGCCGACGTTATTGGTACCATGGTTTACAGTCAGAAAGATGAATCTTTCAAAGTACAAAGAGGACCTATCTTTGCCAACTTCGTATTGGCGGATGAAATAAACCGTGCTCCGGCCAAAGTACAGAGTGCCTTGCTGGAAGCCATGCAGGAACGTCAGGTTACTATCGGTAAGGAAACATTCATGTTGCCGGAACCTTTCTTAGTATTGGCCACTCAGAACCCGATTGAACAAGAAGGTACTTACCCGCTTCCTGAAGCACAGGTAGACCGTTTCATGCTGAAAGTAGTGATTGACTATCCGAAGCTGGAAGAAGAAAAACTGATTATCCGTCAGAATATCAACGGCGAGAAGTTCAATGTGAAACCTATCCTGAAAGCGGAAGAAATTATCGAAGCCCGCAAGGTGGTTCGCCAGGTTTATCTGGATGAGAAAATAGAACGTTATATTGTAGATATTGTATTTGCTACTCGTTTCCCCGAGAAATACGATCTCAAAGAACTGAAAGACATGATCGGATTTGGTGGTTCACCTCGTGCTTCTATCAATCTGGCACTGGCTGCCCGCACATACGCTTTCATCAAACGCCGCGGCTATGTAATCCCGGAAGATGTACGTGCTGTTGCGCATGATGTTCTTCGTCACCGTATCGGACTGACATACGAGGCGGAAGCCAACAACATGACTTCGGACGAAATCATCAGCAAGATTCTGAACAAGGTTGAAGTGCCCTAATCTGCTATCATATTGCAATGCAGTAAAAGGTAGTCAAGTGTATTTTACTTAACTACCTGACTACTTACTACTTTAACTACTGTATAAATGGAAACAAGTGAAATATTAAAAAAGGTTCGTCAGATTGAAATCAAGACACGAGGACTGTCTAACAATATCTTTGCAGGCCAATACCATTCGGCTTTCAAAGGTAGAGGTATGTCGTTCTCTGAAGTCCGTGAGTATCAGTTCGGCGACGATATACGCGACATCGACTGGAATGTGACGGCACGATTCAACAAACCTTATGTGAAGGTGTTTGAAGAAGAGCGCGAACTGACAGTGATGTTGATGGTCGATGTTTCCGGAAGTTTGGAATTTGGTACGGTTAAACAACTGAAGAAGGATATGGTAACGGAAATTGCAGCTACTCTTGCATTTTCTGCTATACAAAACAACGATAAAATTGGTGTGATCTTCTTTTCAGACCGGATAGAAAAGTTTATTCCTCCTAAAAAGGGACGTAAACACATTCTATATATTATCCGCGAACTGATTGACTTCCAGCCGGAAAGCCGTCGTACAAATATTCGTCTCGCATTGGAGTATCTGACCAATGTGATGAAAAGACGTTGTACAGCGTTTATTCTATCTGATTTCATCGATCAGGATAACTTTAAGAACGCTCTGACTATTGCCAACCGAAAGCATGACGTAGTGGCATTGCAGGTTTACGATAGGAGAGTGAGTGATCTTCCTCCGGTGGGACTGATGCGAATAAAAGATGCGGAAACCGGCCATGAACAATGGATCGATACTTCTTCCAAAGCTGTACGCCGGGCACACCGTGACTGGTGGATAAACAAACAGACCGAACTGAACGACACATTTACCAAAAGTAATGTTGACTCCGTATCTGTGAGAACCGACCAGGATTACGTAAAGGCATTGCTGAATTTATTTGCCAAACGAAATTAATGGAATCAAAGATGAATAGAAATATTATTCTGATAGCATTGTTATGTCTGCTTTCTATGGGTAGAGCTGTGGCACAGTCTGTTACGGTGGAAGCCAAGATAGATTCGTTGCAGATATTAATTGGCGAACAGGCGAAAGTACAATTACAAGTAGCGATGGACGCCAAACAACGTGCTGTCTTTCCTGCTTATACCGATACGCTGGTGCGCGGGGTAGAAATTATAGAAACCGTCAAACCGGATACACAATTTCTGAATGATCGCCAACGAATGCTGATTACTCAGGAATACATCGTTACCTCGTTTGACTCAGCTCTCTATTATCTTCCGCCAATGCCCGTCACAGTGGATGGCAAAGAATATAGATCGAAAGCTCTGGCATTGAAAGTATATTCGATGCCAGTTGACACATTGCATCCGGACCAGTTCTTCGGACAGAAAACGGTGATGAAAGCGCCTTTCGCATGGGAAGATTGGTATGGACTGATCGGTTGCTCATTCCTTGCATTGCCTTTACTTGGCTTATTGATCTATCTGATCATTCGTATACGTGATAACAAACCGATTATCCGCAAGATAAAAGTAGAACCTAAGTTGCCGCCACATCAGGCTGCTATGAAGGAGATCGAACGTATCAAGAATGAGAAAGTATGGCAGAAAGGACAGCCGAAGGCGTATTATACGGAATTGACAGATACTCTTCGCAACTATATAAAAGATCGTTTCGGATTCAATGCACTTGAGATGACTTCTTCTGAAATTATCGATAAGTTATTGGAAATGAATGATAAAGAAGCGATATCTGATTTAAAGGAACTCTTCCAGACTGCTGATTTAGTGAAATTTGCCAAGCATGATCCGCAAATGAATGAAAATGATGCGAATTTGATTAATGCAATCGACTTTATCAACGAAACAAAGCAACCGGAAGAGGAGAATCAGAAACCGCAACCAACGGAAATCACAATCATCGAGAAACGTTCTCTGCGTACCAAAATATTATTAATCTGCGGTATTGTATTCTTGTCAGCAGCATTAATAGGTACTTTTGTATATATAGGTATGCAGCTTTATGATCTCTTTGCATAATGTGGTGTGAATACTAAATAGTAAACTGTTAAATCGAAAATAAAATGGTTTTTGCCAATATTGAATATCTGTTTTTGCTATTATTGCTTATACCTTATATTGTATGGTATATCTTGAAGCGAAAGAAAACTGAAGCTACCCTTCAGATTTCGGATGCACGGGTATACGCACATACTCCTAAAAGTTATAAGAATTATTTGCTACATGCTCCATTTATACTGCGCGTCATTGCATTGGCTTTGATTATTGTGGTATTAGCGCGTCCGCAAAGCACTAATAAGTGGCAAAACAGCGAAATAGAGGGAATTGATATTATGCTGGCTATCGACGTGTCTACCAGTATGCTGGCGGAAGACTTGAAGCCAAACAGACTGGAAGCAGCCAAAGATGTAGCTGCTGAATTTATTAACGGACGCCCGAATGATAATATTGGTATCACTCTGTTTGCCGGAGAAACATTCACTCAATGCCCGCTGACTGTGGACCATGCCGTATTGCTGGATATGATTCATAATATCAAATGTGGTCTTATTGAAGATGGTACAGCTGTTGGTATGGGAGTTGCAAATGCTGTAACCCGCCTGAAAGACAGTAAAGCGAAATCAAAAGTTATCATCTTATTGACGGATGGTACCAATAATAAAGGAGATATTTCGCCATTGACAGCCGCTGAGATTGCCAAAAGTTTCGGTATCCGTGTGTATACCATCGGAGTGGGTACGAATGGAATGGCTCCATATCCTTATCCGGTCGGCAATACAGTACAGTATATCAATATGCCGGTGGAAATCGATGAGAAAACACTGACTCAGATTGCCGGTACTACCGATGGTAACTATTTCAGAGCTACGAGCAACTCGAAACTGAAAGAGGTATATGAAGAAATTGACAAGCTGGAGAAAACAAAGTTGAACGTAAAAGAGTATAGCAAACGGGAAGAAGATTATCGCTGGTTTGCACTGGCTGCTTTCCTTTGTATACTACTGGAAGTTTTATTGCGTAATTCAATACTCAAGAAAATTCCATAGGAATGTTTCGTCAATCGTGATTTGTAACGTAAAATAGGAAGAAGATGTTTCGATTTGAAGAACCTGCATATTTATATTTATTGCTGCTATTACCGTTTTTAGCAGCTTTCTACTTGTATTCCAATTACAGGAGACGGAGAAATATCCGACGTTTTGGAGATCCGGAATTGTTAGCGCAATTAATGCCGGATGTATCTAAATATCGACCGGATGTGAAATTTTGGCTCATCTTTGCCGCTATCGGCTTATTCTCAGTATTGCTGGCTCGTCCGCAATTTGGTTCCAAGCAGGAAACGGTGAAACGTAAAGGGGTGGAAGTGATTATAGCTCTGGATATCTCCAATTCTATGCTGGCACAGGATGTACAGCCCAGCCGTTTGGAAAAAGCCAAGAGATTAATATCCAGATTGGTAGATGAATTAGATAACGACAAAGTCGGTATGATCGTATTTGCCGGAGATGCTTTTACCCAGCTACCGATCACGAGCGATTATATTTCCGCCAAAATGTTTTTGGAATCTATCAGCCCATCGCTGATTTCCAAGCAGGGTACAGCAATCGGAGAAGCAATCAACCTGGCAACCCGCAGTTTTACTCCGCAAGAAGGAGTGGGACGTGCTATCATTGTCATCACGGATGGTGAGAATCATGAAGGTGGCGCTGTAGAAGCTGCTAAAGCTGCTGCCGAAAAAGGGATTCAGGTAAGTGTGCTGGGAGTAGGTATGCCCGAAGGTGCTCCTATTCCTGTAGAAGGTACCAATGATTATCGCCGTGACCGCGAAGGTAATGTAATTGTAACCCGTCTGAATGAGGGCATGTGTCAAGAAATAGCCAAAGACGGAAAGGGTATCTATGTACGGGTAGATAATTCTAATTCTGCTCAAAAGGCTATCAGTCAGGAAATAAGTAAGATGGCTAAGTCTGATGTGGAATCGAAAATATATACGGATTTCAACGAACAGTTTCAGGCTATTGCATGGATCATTTTACTATTGTTACTAGCTGAGATGTTAATTTTGGATCGTAAGAATCCATTATTCAAAAACGTTCATCTGTTCTCTAATAAGAAGTAAGCTATGCGTATGTTAAAAATGAAATATATCCTGTTTGCTGCTTTTCTGTTATCGGTTGCCGGCGTTTCGGCACAGAAAGCAGAGCGTGACTATATCCGCAAAGGAAATCGTCTGTTCAATGATAGTGTATTCGTAGATGCAGAAGTTAATTATCGCAAGGCTTTGGAAGTTAATCCTAAATCTGCTGTATCCATGTACAATTTGGGAAATACGCTCTCACAACAACAAAAGTTTCAGGAAGCCATGGAGCAATATGATTCCGCCAGCAAAATAGAAAAGGATAAAATGAAATTGGCACACATTTACCATAATATGGGAGTGCTTTTTCAAGCTGGTAAAGATTATGCAAAAGCAGTGGATGCCTACAAAATGTCGCTGCGCAACAATCCTGCAGATCATGAAACACGGTATAACCTGGCACTCGCCCAAAAGATGTTGAAAGACCAACAGAATCAGCAGGATCAAGATCAAAATCAAGACCAGAATAAAGATCAGCAGCAGAAACAAGACCAGAAACAGGATCAAAACAAAGATAAACAGAACGATCAGAAGAAAGACGACCAAAAGGATCAGCAACAACCGCCGAAGCCTGAAAAACAAGATAATCAGATGTCAAAGGAAAATGCTGAGCAGTTACTTAATTCTGTGATGCAGGATGAGAAAGACGTACAGGACAAAGTGAAGAAACAACAGAAAGTTATTCAGGGCGGTCGTCTGGAAAAAGATTGGTAATAATAAAAAGTTGATGATATAAATTTCATAAGCAATGAAAAAACTGATTGTTATATTGATGGCATTGATAGCATATAGCACCCAGGCGTTTGCCGACAAGGTGTCATTCACTGCTTCCGCTCCTGATGTAGTGGTAGTAGGGGATCAATTCAGGCTATCTTATACAGTAACTACAAAAAAAGTAAAAGACTTTCAGACACCGTCTATCAAAGGATTCGATGTTCTGATGGGACCAAGTCGTTCTGAACAAAGCAGTACACAGATAATGAATGGTAATGTCACCTCTACAAGTAGTATTACATTCACTTATATATTGATGGCAAATACTGCTGGTGAATATACAATCCCCGGAGCTTCTATTGTAGCTGATGGCAACCAGATGGTTTCAAACTCCGTAAAGGTGAAGGTTTTGCCACAAGACCAGGCTAGTAATGGAGGACAAAATGACGGTAGCTCATCTGCACGCTCTTCATCCGGTACAAGTGTATCTAATCAGGATTTGTTTATCACAGCAACTGCCAGTAAAACGAATGTATACGAGCAGGAAGCATTTGTCCTGACCTATAAAATATACACCAGAGAACATGACTTGCAATTGAATAATGCCAAACTGCCTGACTTTAAAGGATTTCATTCTCAAGAAATTGAAATGAATGCAAATGCAAGATGGACACAGGAGCATTATAAAGGACGTAACTATAATACGACAATCTATCGCCAATTCGTATTATTTCCCCAGCAACCGGGTAAGTTATTTATAGAACCGGCACAGTTCCAGATGACGGTAGGTAAAGCTGTACAATCTGACGATCCTTTTGATGCATTTTTCAATGGTGGAAGCAATGTAGTTAAAGTACCGAAATCTATCGTTACTCCTAAAATAGCAATTAATGTCAATCCGCTTCCTGCTGGTAAACCTGCAAACTTTTCAGGTGGAGTGGGAGAGTTCAACATTTCTTCTTCCATCAATAGCAAGGAGCTGAAAACTAATGATGCTATCACTATCAAGTTAGTCATCTCCGGAACCGGAAACCTAAAGCTGATTTCTAATCCGGAAATTAAGTTCCCGGATGACTTTGAAGTATATGATCCGAAAGTGGACAACCAGGTCAGATTAACTCAGGAAGGTCTTACAGGAAACAAAGTCATTGAATATCTGGCTATTCCAAGACATGCAGGCAATTATAAAATCCCGGGAGTATCTTTCAGCTACTTCGATATCCGTTCAAAATCTTACAAAACGTTGAAAACGGAAGACTACGTAATCAATGTTGAGAAAGGTGCAGGAAATGCTGATCAGGTGATTGCCAATTTCACCAATAAAGAAGACTTGAAAGTATTGGGTGAAGATATCCGTTACATTAAGCAAAATGAAGTTACTCTCCAACCTAAGGGTAGTTTCTTCTATGGCTCAATGACCTATTGGCTGTTCTATATCATTCCTGCTCTAGCCTTCATCATCTTCTTTATCATCTACCGCAAGCAAGCCGCTGCAAATGCCAATGTTGCCAAGATGAAGACTAAGAAAGCTAATAAAGTAGCAACCAAACGCATGAAACTAGCCGGTAAGCTACTCTCTGAAAACAAGAAAGATGCCTTCTATGATGAAGTACTGAAAGCATTGTGGGGATATATCAGTGACAAACTTAGTATTCCGGTTTCCCGTTTGTCGAAAGACAATATTGAAGAGAAGCTGAGAAACCATGGAGTAAGTGAAGAACTAATTAAAGAATTCCTGAATGCATTGAATGATTGTGAATTTGCTCGTTTCGCTCCGGGTGATGAAAATCAGGCAATGGATAAAGTCTACTCTTCTTCAATAGAAGTGATAAGCAGAATGGAAAATTCAATAAAACATTAACCCAAAAGAGATTGTGTCATGAAAAAAATATTGTTTTTTATATTATTATCAATGTCAGTTACTTGCTTCGGACAGGGAACTCAGAGCATTGATTCTATACAAACAACTGAAGTTGATTCTATCCATGCGGGTTCACATACATTTTCTGATACGAAATTGGAAGATGTAACAAAAGCCGAAGGAGATTCCGCATATATAAAAGATGATTATGCAACTGCTATCCAAATATATGAATCCTTATTAAAAAATGGGGAATCTGCGGATGTGTACTATAATTTAGGAAACAGTTACTACAAAGCTGGAGAAATTGCAAAAGCCGTACTCAACTACGAACGTGCTTTGCTTATGAAACCAGGAAACAGCGACATCCGTGCCAATCTGGAAGTGGCACGCGCTAAAACAATAGATAAAGTAGAACCTGTTCCGAAAGTTTTCTTTGTATCATGGACCAAAGCCTTGATAAACAGTATGAGTGTAGACGCATGGGCTACATGGGGAGTTGTCTCCTTTATTCTATTTATCATCGCTCTTTACTTCTTTATTTTCTCCAAGCAGATTATACTGAAAAAAACAGGATTTATATCAGGTATCGTTTTCTTAATCGTTGTGATATGCTCTAATCTTTTTGCTTCAGAGCAAAAAGAACGTTTAGTAAATAGAAGCGAAGCTATCGTCATGAATCCTAGTGTAACAGTTCGCAGCACTCCGAGTGAAAGTGGAACAAGTTTGTTCATTCTTCATGAAGGACGTAAGGTCAGTATCAAAGATAACTCAATGAAAGAATGGAAAGAAATTCGCTTGGAAGACGGCAAAGTAGGATGGGTACCGGCTTCCGCTATTGAAGTGATATAAAATTCGTAAACAGAATTTAGGAATTTAGGAAAAAAGATAAGCAAATAATTTGTTTTATCTTTTTTTTTGCTTAAGTTTATAGCG
>OBWM01001460.1_pt1 | contig 12857 bp, 3 predicted proteins | sample 1538041 | NCBI WGS metagenome assembly OBWM01 (sample SAMEA2580049, study PRJEB22360) | human gut metagenome | biome: human gut; feature: human-associated habitat; material: faeces | place: Denmark | collected 2008/2010
AGGAAATTGTGGTAACGGGAAAAGACAGCTCGTTCGATACGCTGGTGATCGCGCAGATGTTTCCCGGAGTGGTAAATATTTCAAAGCTGGATCTGGGGACCAGGAATGTGAACGGTGAGACGGTTACGGACTGCCGGATCGGCTTTGAATGGCGGGGGCGGGCGCCGGATTCCGGGGAAAATACCGTTCCAGGAACGGGAGACAAGTTCGGGGAGAAGGAAGACCGGGCCGCATGGAGGACCGGGATGTGGTCTCGCGGGAGATTGCGGGAAAAATATGCCGGTTTCGATGTATCGATGATGATTACCAGGACGGCAGAGGCAGTTATGGGAAACGTGCGCTGTTTCTGGCGGAAAATGTGATTCGGTCCGATGTGGACAGTACTTATGAGGAGCGGATCTTACTTCCGTTTGGAGAAAACAATAACTATAAGAAATCCCGGGTGAGAGAATGGCTGGGGGAACAGGCAGAGACTGCGGTTCCAGATGCATCTTTTGTATACACGGGAGCATTGACGGCATTTACAGGGAAAACAGGGGATGGTGATTTTGCTGACAGCCGTCTGGATGGTCTTGAGAGCCATTTGCTGCCATACCAGGACTGCAGGGACAGATTCTTTCTGCTGTCTTTGGAGGAAGCATACCGGTATCGGGATGAGATCTGGAATCCGGAAGGAAAGGGAAGTCCTTACAGCCGGGGGTTCTGGCTTCGGACACCGGCTTATGAGGTGGATGAAAGAGGCAGTTTTGTATATGGAAACAGGGAGTATGTTGTAGATATTGAAAATGGATGCTTCAGACAGGCGGATGTGTCAGATGTTGGGATCGGGATCTGCCCGGCATTCTGTCTGCCGCAGGCATAGAGGGGAGAAAAGAAATGAAGAAGAGCAGAAAAAACAGAAGCAGAAAGAGCCAGATGATGTTAGCAGGGTTAGGACTCTGCATGGCGCTTGGAACGCCGGTAAGAGGAATGGCAGTTTTGAGAAGTGTGGAAACAGCGGCGGAGAGAACGGCGACGGCATCGGATGCCGTGGAAAATATTGCTGTGCTCGCTGCGGATGAGGAGATCTGGGGCGCTGATGTGGGTGATATGAGCTTTTTAAGCGGAAGAACTGGGGATGGAACAAAGGAAAAGCCGTACCAGATCACAACGAAGGAGCACCTCATTGGGCTCGCTGCCCTTGCGTCCATGGGAATGGAGGTTGGAAGTGGAGAGGGCACTTATCCGGGAAATTATAAAGGTGCCTGGTTTGAGCTGGGGAAAAATATTGACCTTGGTGGAATGAACTGGATCCCTATCGGATTCTATCACACCGGGGCGGATATGCGGGCCGGAAGAGTGTCACCGTTTGAGGGGCATTTTAGCGGAAACGGGAAAACTGTGTCCAATTTCCGCATGTACCAGCCATCCTGGGACCTTGGCGGACTGTTCGGCGCAGTGGAGAACGCGGAGATCACAGAGCTCAAGGTAAAACCGGGTCATGTGATCACGGTGAAGGAAAACGGAGGAATTCTTGCAGGACGTGCGAAACATTCGGTGATCCGGAATGTGACGGTAAACGGCACATTAAGGACTACCGGTACAGCCGGTGGAGTTATTGCGGATGTCCTGGAAGACTCTGTGGTGGAAAACTGTGTTTCCGACCATGTGGCTATCGATACGGGAAGCGGAAAGGAGATTTTTGCCGGGGGAATTGCCGGACGGGCGGCAGAGTCTTTGATTGCGGATTGTGAGGTCAACACAGGGGACAGTCTGAGTGCCAGGATCCAGGGAGGAGGCTATGTGGGCGGAATCGTGGGATTCCAGAATTCCGCGGATATTTTCAATACGCATGTGATGGGAACCATCGGCGGAAGCGGCTCCCAGTCCATCGGCGGTATCACGGGAAAATACGCTTCCGGAAAGATGAAGGTGGCACGGTTTGAGGGGACCATCGCATCTTCAGGGCTTGGAAGTGCGGCGCGTGAGGGAACTTTTATTGGAACTCATGACACTGGCTTCCACTTCCGTTATGGGGTTGAGGACGGAGCAGATGTGGCGTACCTGTTCGCGGATACGGAGGAGAAGATCGCAGCCGGTGTCTGCGGCTCAGGTGTCTCGGATGACAATAGGTTCACCTATGATGCTCATATTGGCTTCTGGAACAAAGGAGATAATTTCTACACATTGGTGCAGGGACAGAACACGAAGAAGGAGGACGAACTCTATTTCTATGAGGAACTCGAGAATGGCGTTCTCCATGTAGTGGATACCGAGTCTGTGGCGAGACAGGATCTCTATACTCCAGATCATTTCGCACCGAATTCCGTGGGACGACCGGTGAGGGGATATCTGCTGTCGGTCCTTCAGGTGGATACAGCGGCAAATTCAGGGAATTTCTATGATGTGGCGGTGTTGACGGCGAGAGGTCCGTCTGCCTACAGCAAGGAATTCCACAAAGCATACCGGGGCGCGGTGGCTGCCGGAGATACCGTTGCAGTCCTCACGGCTCCGAAGAACACGGAGACAGAAAAGTTCCAGATGGATGGTGTGCCGACCTATACAGATTCCCTGGGACGTAGAAGGAAGATGACCTATCAGACAGGCGGTTCCTACCAGTTTGTGATGCCGGAACATGATACGGAGGTCTCTGCGTTCTATAAGAAAGTGGCAGCAGGGGTGCGGGTAGAGCCCCAGGAACTTGGTTTCCGGGTGATTGAGGAGCGCACCGGGGACCGGATGAACCCGTCGATCACCACGGAAGTGAGGGATACCGCGGGGAAATTGCTGGCGAGATATTTAAACGGAAAGCTGGAGTCGGGAACGAAGGTCCAGGACGTGAAGATCCATGCTGTGGTCGATAAGAACAACGATGTCGCCGATGAGGCGGTGAGATGGAGTGTGGATGACGATGAGTTGATCATCTTAAAGAAAAATGATGATGAGGACGAGTCCGGATATACGAAAAAGAGCGCATCCATCGAGTTGAACCTGAATGCAGGATTCTTTAAGGATATTGTGGAGAAAGCGGAGACAGAACAGGCGAAGAAACAGTACCGGTACCCCATTGAGGATACGGTCTACGGAAACGGTACCCAGGGCGGACTTGCGGTTCTGACAGCAAAGACGAGACCGGCATCCAGCTTTGAGGAGAAGTCTGTGACCGCAAACTGCAGGATCCCGGTGACATTCCAGATCAAGGACCGGACGAAGATCGCAGCGGAAGGCGCGACTCTCGACAAAGCGGCATTGAATTTTATGGTGACAAGAACATTGACCGGTGACAGGAAAAAGCCGCAGGAAACGATCACGGTATCCGCGCCGCAGATCCTGTCAGGATCCTTTGCACCGGACTATTTCGATAAAAAAGATATCAGCTGGACCGTCGGCGATAATGCCATTATCCAGGTGGACGCCGGTTTTGTGGAAGAGGGAATCGCGGACGGAGATTACCGGAACGCAAAGGTGATGGCGAAAAAGGATACGAGATGGATCCTGGATCTCATAGAGGCGGATGAAGCGGCTCATAAGGAACATATCTATGAGAAACGTACTGGGTGTGGAACAAGAAGCACGGAGGTAGTGATGGCGGCAAAGGATGCCCTTGGAAATATCCAGTCGGCAGTCTGCAGCGTGAAAGTGGATTTTGTGACAGATGACAGGACTGTGGTGATGCCGGAGGAGATCAAGGTGGATCAGGGAGAGCTGGTGTTTGACCTGATACTCACGAAAACGGGATCGAGATATAACCCGGCGGTCATATGGCAGGGCGCGGATGCACAGAAGATTACGGCAAAGCTGATACCGCAGGAAGCGTTAAAAGGAAATGGGGACGGTAGCTTCGAATTTAACTGGAACGTAAAAAATGGTGCTGTAAAGGTAGAAAACGGTGCGGTATCAGTAAATACGGAGGCATTCTGGATTGCGGAGGGGATGAAGAAATATCCGTATACGGCGGAATATGAGGACGAGATCACGGTCAGAGCTGGGGCTTTGGAGAAAAAGATTCCTGTGAAATTAAAGTTTAAGCTTGTGGATAAGACCTGGTCCGGCAGCTCAGGAGGACGTTCTTCCGGCGGCGGAAGAACGGGAAGTGTGCTGAAAAAGGACCAGAACACAGGGGAACAGCCAAAGGGCAGTGTCACCGGTGAGTGGAGAAAGCAGGAGGATGGAAGCTGGAAATTTGTTTCCGGCGGAAGAACGTATGCCAATGAGTGGGCCTGGATCTACAACCCATATGCGAAAGAAGGACAGGAAAAGACTTCCTGGTTCCATTTTGCGGCTGACGGCAGGATGCAGACAGGGTGGTTTCTCGATGAAAAAGATGGAAGCTGGTATTATCTCCAGAAGACAAATGACGGAAGCCAGGGGAAAATGCAGACTGGTTGGATAAAAGAAGGAGAAGCGTGGTATTACCTGGGACCGACCGGGCGGATGACGAAAGGCTGGAACTGGATCAATGGAAAATGCTACTATATGGACCAGAAAAACGGACATATGCTGGCGGACTGTGTGACGCCGGACGGCTACACTGTGGATGAGACAGGCGCATGGTGTGTCAGAGGTGCGGTACAGACGATTGGAAAGAAATGATGGCGGGGGATCAGTATGGAAGAGAAAAAAAGAAGGCGATGGTTGGCTGGATTTCTGGCAGTCATTATGACGATCACGGGAGTGGGGATTCCACTCCCGTTCCCGTCCGAGGCATCGGATGTGTGGCCGCAGAAATCGACGGCCCCGTATTACTGCCTCGATGGGGGAAAAGGCTGGAAGAAGGTCGACCGGTATGATATGTATAAGTTTGATACGATGCCGTCTCCGCTTACGGAAACGCAGGCGAAACGGTTATTCTGGGCATATCCGGACAACTGGTCGGCACTGAAGGACGCGGCAAAAAAGTTTGATCCGGGTCTTTATGCGGAGATCGCGTCTACGACGTCCAGTGCCAATATCGTAAAGTATGTGAAAGACGATGCAGGGACAAAATTTGCCTGGGTGGCTGACAATCCGGAAATTGAAGACCGCGCGATCGCTGTTATGGAGCAGGCGTCCTCCGTCGGGCTGGCGGCGGGAAAAGAAGCTCCGGATGCGATCAGGGGAGCAACTTCGGAAGATACGGCAGTGCCATTTCAGGTACTGCCTTTTTCTGACGGACCTGGCGCCTTGGATACGGAGTTTGTTCTCGGAAAAGAGTTTATCCGGGATATCGCGAAGATCGAGCCCCAGAGTGTGTGGGACAATGGATCCACAGGGGGAAACGTGGGATGGCTTGACGCATCCCAGGATAAAAATATCGCGAAATCGGTGATGGGACAAAATCTGTATGAGGTGACCTGGAGCGGAGATGCGATCCGGATCCACAATAATGGTTCGGTGACCGCAAATGAGAATGCTGTCGGAAGCAATATGACAGATGAAGAGAAGTACAATAAGACGACAGTGCGGTATAAGATCACCATGAGAGGCAATTCAGGCTGGTATACGGAAGGCAGCTGGAATCCGGAATATCTCAGGGAGTGGATGGACTTTAAGGTCTGCATCAACGCGCCGGAACATCAGAGACTCTACAAAGCGGATATGAGGATCATTCCGTCTGATATGGTGTTCTATCTGGTGATCAGCCAGGATGGGGAAGGCGGCGGATCAGGCACTTCGGGTGACGGGGAAATACCGGAATATGGTGTGGAGACGCCGACGCTTGAATTTCAGATCTATCGCCATAAGGAGACATTTTCAGCGGATTACAATGTCAGGCTTGTAAAACATGACGGTGAGACCGGAATGCCGCTCAAGGGAAGCCAGTTCTATCTGTATGAAAGGTTTGAGGACGGAGGAAAGATCTCAAAGACGGACGGCGAGGGAAAACTTGCGGAAAAGAACCTGAGCTTTCGTCCATGGAGCGGCTTTCAGGTGTTTTCGGAAGGAACCACGAACGGAAAAGGGGAGATAATCTACAAAGATACCAGAAAGTATGCGTATGAAAAGACATACTGTGACGGACATGCCGCGCCGTCATGGGCAAATATGCCGGAGGACCAGGAAGATGGGGATTCCGGCAATGAGGACGGGAAAAAGAGCGATGCCTATGAGGAGGCCGCAGAACAGACCAGGGATAATAACAGGGCTGCGGCAAAGCAGTGGATGGAACTGGTAGAGGCCTGTGAGGCAGAGGCGGAAGGAGGCTGCCATTTTCACTGGCTGGCGGATGAGAGTGTCTACGAGGAGGTACAGGAAGTATTGGAAAGCGGAGAACCGGATGGGAGAAGCCGAAAAAATGCTGGAAATGAGCGAAAGCTCCGGGCTGCATCCGAAGCCGCATTTGAGGAATCCGGCTGCAAGGCGGACTGTGAGGAGACATACCGGAAGTTTATCGGACTGCGGTTTACCTATACATGGAGGGAGATCCAGGCAAGAAACGGGTATATCCTCCATGATCTGCACCTGGATGATATCCCTGTGGAGATGATCACGACGGATTCTTCCCAGGCGGGAGCAGACGCGGAAAAGCGATCCGGAAGCAGCCGTGAGATCACGGAAAACATCTGGTATTCGGGAAATGGAATGACAGGCGGGAGTACTGTTTCGGAGAGAAAAATACCGGTGGTAAAAAGCCGCGCGGGAACAATTATGAAGAGAACGGCGTCTAACGCGGAAGCGGATACGAAAGAAGCTGCGGTTAAAGCAACGGCGTCCAATGCAGAAAAGAAAAGTATTTTTGATCGGTTTTATGGCTGGTTTATGGGAAGAAGCCGGGATGAAGCTGATGATGGTGAAGAATCTGATGACTGGGGAGAGTTTGAAGGCGTCGGGGACTTTGAGGATATTCTGGCGGATGCAGAGGAGGACGGAATCCGGCATCTGGATCTCGGGGATTCCGAGAGGTATTCGCACTGTAATGGCGCTGAGGACTGTGGGGATGCCTGGCATGTGTATGACCATCGAACTGAGGGGCGGATCCATATCACGAAAAAAGACAGAGATCTCTTTCGGGGAGAATCGGATGATTATTCGTCCTACGGGGATGCGGAAGGAGATGGAACACTTGAAGGGGCCGTGTATGGCCTTTTTGCGGCGGAAGATATCGTTCATCCGGATGCGGAGGTGACAGGAAACGGAATTCTGACCAATACTGGCGTTGTCTATAAGAAAAATGATCTTGTGGCAGCGGCAGCAACAGATCGGGATGGAAATGCGGATTTCCTGTGTTATACGGAAGCACCGGGAGTGGAGTACGATTATACGGCCGGAAAGATCAGAAAAAGGACGGATATCTCCTGGAACGGGCCAGGAAACCTGTATCAGGAGAACATGGAGAAGAACGGAAACTGGTGGATCGGGAGACCGCTGATTCTGGGAAAATATTATATAAAAGAACTTTCCAGAAGTGAGGGATACGAGCTTTCAGTAAATGGAATGGATCAGGAGATCACCAACCGGGGAGCAGGCTTTGAAACTCCAGGATCTGTGACGGATGCAAATGGAACGGCTGTGGTCACGATGCCGGAACTCGCAGCGGCAATGGAAGGCGATGACGGAAGAGGAAAAGGATATGATGAACTTCCATTTTCGGTCACATCAGCGGGGGCGGCAGGGGAAAATGGAGATGGAGGTTATGAGATCTTTGCCTATGGTTTTTCGGAAGGAACGAAATTCTACCGCGTTGATACAGGGGAGGAGCTGGTGACAGGACCTCATGTGACGGGAACAGAAGAGGTGATTGTAAAAGACGAGGCAGGTAGAACCGTATGGAAACGGGCGGAGAGCGATACCAGTGATCTTCTCTATCAGCCGGAGCGGGATGCGGCGGACAGGAACCGGTGAGCCGGATAGAACCGCAGATCTTAAAGGCAGAACAGATTCCGGAAAAGATACCGATGAGCCTTTCAAATCTGTCTGTCAATGAGGAAGATGAGCGGTTTCAGGTGAAACTGGAGGACTGTGACCTTTCAGACGAAACGTCGGAGAGCTTTCTCTTCTTGAAGGCTCAGACAGAGGAGATCCTTGGAAGAAACGGGTATGAAGTTCCGGTTACGGCCGGAGGTATCCGCTCGCTGGAGGATGTGCCGGTCTATAGCCGGGGAGTAAAAAAGGGCCAGAAAGATCTCTGGGGAATGACAACAGATCCGGGAGAGCCGGCAAAAAAGACCGTGTATGGTGCGGCGGTGCAGGAAATTACAGTGCCTGTCGAAAAGAATTCCTGTGTTCTGGATCTTATGAGAAGCATTTTCACCTGGTATCAAGAACATCCCCAGTGGAACTTTTGCGGAATCGATGGGATCAGAAAAGAGGATGCCGGTTACCAGGTAACGCTGTATGCAGGTGCATCTTCTATTGGAAACCGCAGATTTTTTACATCAAAGGTGGAAAATGGGAAAAGGACGCCGGACAGTGTCTATGCTGTGTACGAGGATCCGGTAAATCTTCGCTGGGTGTATCAGGAATATAAAAATAGCGGAAAATTCCGGTTCCAGACCGACAGACAGTATGTGATTGGGCCCGCTGGAAACAGAAGATATTATCTCGATGCGACGCTGACACCGGTTCTGATGCCGGGAACAGATGGAAAGCTGACAGAGATCATGCATCAAGTCATGGTTTATCATAAAGAGGGAGAGGAGGTGCTTGATTACCTGTCGGGAGATCCGGCACATGGATACCGTGTTCCGCTGACGAGAACGGAAGATAAGATCGAAATCACAACAGAAAAAGAACTCGTGGAAAAAGATGTGGAGATTCAAAGTGTGGTGAGGGAGAAGAATGGTGTATACAGAATTCAGGTTCGGACTTCCGGAAAAGATTCGTTCGGAAAGGAATTTACCGATGGAAAGACGAGCCTCACCTTAAACTTTATCGTAAAACTTCCGGAAAAAAGTCATGCTCTGACGGAAAAGGAGATCCAGAGGATCGGAAACGCGAATGTCTGGGGATACCAGGCAGGAGACCGGATCGGGTATGCGGAATATCTTGTGAAATTCTCGGGGGCAGCGCTTGCTGTGTCAGTCTCAAAAAATCAAGACGTTTCAGACACTTACATCATTGCGAAGCGGTTGGTATACCGCGGTCAGGATAAGATCAGCGAGGATGGAGATACGGGGCTCTCGCCCGCTCTTGTACTGGAGAGGCCTGTAAAGCAGAAGGGGCAGGGAGAGAAAAAGACGGATGACGGGAATTTCTCATGGAATTTCCGGTTTAAAATCTATCTGAAGTCTAATCTGGAACGGATCTTCTGCACAAAAGACGGAGAGATTTCCTGGGTGGATAAAAACGGGAAAACGGTACAGATCGAAGAATACCAGAAAAATTTCCCGGAGCTGGTCCAGAAGATCTATACGAAAAAGGCGGATCGCCACGTACTGGAGACAGTGGAGCAGAAAATAGATCCGGATCATGGGGAAGCCGGGACAGTTAAAGGGTATAACTATGAGAAATTCTTTGCAGCTATCCGGACGGCAGACACGGATTGCTGGAAGAGAAGGGGATTCCTGTGGAATACATCATTTAAACCGTTTGTGGCCAGCCTCATTACCGGAAAGCAAAATGAGATCAATACCTCGGAATACGCGAAGGAGAATGCAAAGCGCTCGGACGCAGTCCGGCAGTTTGCCATTGACTGGTATCTGAAAGCGGAGCAGGAACAGATGAAACAGGGAGAAAACTCATATTCGGATGAACAGTATGATCATGCGCTCTATCTTGCGATCCAGAAAGCGGAGGACTATCTGCAGCCGTTTTTCAAGTATGATCTGGGAAAAATCTATGCGATCGCCTGGGACAGCGAGGAAAAGGGCGGGCTTGACGGGGATAGGACAACTCTGGCGGTCCGGAAGGAAAACGGACAGGCACAGGAAGAGGCAGCGTCAGCGGTGTCGAAGTATCTTCCTTACGGCGAATATGTAATCGTGGAGGAGCAGCCCCATGCACCGGAGCTGTTTGACTTTAAGAATAGGCATTATGAGATCGATGCGCCGAAGGAGATATTTCTTCCGGTGGCAGGCGGACAGATTGAGGCTGGAGATGACTGGAAGGAGAAGTATGTATACAGGGCTGCAGATTCTGCGTGGGATCTTGCAAAAAAATATCTGATACGTTTTAACGAGGAGTGGGCGGAAAATCAGAAACAGGAACTTCGGGAGTATGTGATATGTGCCCACAGCAATGATGGGGATTTTGAAGTCTATCCGTATGGACTTTCTGAGAAAAAGAGAGCAGGTCATTACGAACCTTACGGGAATGAGACGGTAAAGCAGTACTATCATTATCGGTCGGACAGTGAAAATGGAGCGAAGAGAGAGGGAAAGGAGACGATGACAGGTGTAAAGACTGCCTATGACGGGGAATATGCGCCGATGCTTATTCCATGGAGTATTGTGGATCCGAATCAGGAAAAAGAGGGTACGCTCTGGACCGGTTATGGGGAAAAGACATTTTTGAACCGAAAGTATTTCTCAAATCTGAGAATTGAGAAGCTTGACGCAGAAACTGGAGAGCCGATCCTTCATGATGACGCGGTATTTGGAGTCTATCGGGCGGAAAGAAATGAGGCGGACGACGGGGATGGTGCCGTGCGATGCTATACGGCGGATACGATGATCCTCGGAAGCCGGTATTTTCTTGAGGCAATGGGGGCAAAGGGAATCCGGCCATTTGCGAGAAAGGCAGCCGGGGCCGGAGAGCTTTTCTATGGAACGGTTCCTGCCGGAACACCGATCTGTCAGGAGAGTGACCTGGTAAGTTTTACGGATAAAAATGGGCTACAGACAGGAACACTCATGGCGATCCCGACGATCCGGGATATCGAGGAAAAGGGGATTCTCCAGGCAGTGGGATACGCAAAAACACCGAATCCGCTTCCTGCGGGGGTTTATGTGCTGGCGGAGGTGAAGCCGCCGTCCGGATATGTGCGTTCAGGGCCTGTGGCAATAGAGATTTACAGTGACCGGATCCTGTATTCCGGCGGCTGGACAGAAGGAAAAACGGCGGCAGCAGTTTACGGGTACGAGCAGGATCCAGATGGAATCCACCCGGAAAATGTCACGGATACTGCCAGAATATATGCGGAAAATACCGCAACAATTCTGGAAATTTCAAAAACAAAGGCAATAGACTCAATTCGTGGAATGAAAGTATCAGGGCGAGTGGAAGGAACGATATCGGAACTTCGTGCACAGTACGGGCTTGAGAATCTAGATCTTGCCTACAATCATGCAGGTACATACCAGGGATTTGGCTGGAAAAAGGGGACTCTGGAGATGCTGGAGCAGAGGAAACGCGGCGGAGAACGGGTGGAGATTGTCTATGAGAATGGAATCTTTCAGGGTTATGGTTATGTGACGAGAAAACTGGAGGCGGCAGATCATCAGAATCCGTATGTAACAGGAGCCAAGCTTGCACTTTACGATGCGATCCGGGTCAATCAGACCGGGGATTCACAGGATCATGCATTTGAAGGTGTTGAGGTCACAAGGGACAGAAATGGAAATGTGACAGATATTGTTGTAAAAGAGGGATATGCCGGAGAAAAGCTGGAATTTTCCTGGGACAGAGCGTCAGTAGATGAGATGCGGGGAGAAGATACCTGGGAAATCAAGACAGTGAAGCGAAGGGATACACCGGTCTTATTCTATGATCTTGGAAATCTTGATGTGATAAAAAAGGGAAAAGACGGGACTTTCTACGGCTATGACCGGGAAGGACGGCAACAGAAGATCACCTTTGATACAGAATCGATCTATGCGTTGAAAAACGGACAGCCGGTATTTGAAATATCGGGAGGCGATTTTACAAAACTTGTGTATGACCGGAAATCGAAGGTATTTACTGCAACGGATCCGGAGACCACACTGTTTCATCTCGATGGATCTTTGTGCAGGGATGCGGAGGTTGATGCCTACACAGGCCTGGCATATGTGAAGAAGACAGAAATCGGATCGAATGGAAGAGAACAGCAGGTATTCTATGTATGGCCCGTGGTAAAGGAAACAGACACCGCGGGAAATCTGACTGGAAGAAGAAAAATACTGACGGGAAGACCGGCGGAGATCATGGAAGGAAGTGAGAATGCCTATATTACGGGAACATGGAACACGGAAACAGGGGTTTTTGAAAAATGGATGGAACCGGTTCTCGATGAGTTTGGCCTGGTGAAATATTATCCGGAGAGCGGAGCTCTGTATAAAAAGGGTGAGCCGGTCTATGACCGGGATGGGGACTATGTGACATACCGGTATGAGGAGCTTCTGGAGATGGAAAACCGGGCTGCGTATCATTTAAATGAGAGAGAAAAGCTGCTTGATGTGGGAGATCCGGAGAATGAGGCGGATGACGTGCCGCTAAAGCACAGGAAAGGAGAGTCCTATCTGATTCCAAATGTGTGGATCAGCGGCGAAAAAACGATTCAGGATGGACGGATGGATGAAAGTACGGACGGACAGCCGGACCTTTTAAGGCGGGTGATCCCGGGCAGCTATATCCTGGAAGAACTGGAAGCGCCGGATGGCTATGTCCGCACATTTCCGTCAGCAGTGGAAGTGAAGGAGACGAATGAGGTCCAGAGAGTACTCCTGTCGGATGAAAAAACAAAGGTGGAGATCGCAAAAATCGACGGAACAGAAGATTACCGTCAGAAGGTAGAAAACCGCACAGATATGGAGACAAGTGAAACAAGCACAGAGATCCGGGGCACATACAGCCAGACCTTTGTAACAGGGGCGAAGCTTGCGCTGTTTAAGGCAAAGCGGGTAAATACTGCCGATCAGGATAAATATCCTAAAGGATATTATTTCGTGAAGACAGAGGAGACACCGGCTGTGTGGAACTCGGAAGATCCTGTGGATAATCATAAAGTTTCAGTCACTGCAATGTGGATAACGGATGGGAAA
>OBWM01001464.1_pt1 | contig 12845 bp, 9 predicted proteins | sample 1538041 | NCBI WGS metagenome assembly OBWM01 (sample SAMEA2580049, study PRJEB22360) | human gut metagenome | biome: human gut; feature: human-associated habitat; material: faeces | place: Denmark | collected 2008/2010
CAGCTGATGCAGGTGCGGCAGGCGGCGTGTTCAAGATTGGCGGCATCGGCCCTGTAACCGGCGGTGCGGCTGTGTACGGCGTGGCTGTACAGCACGGCGCAGAGCTGGCAGTAAAGGAAATCAATGAGGCCGGAGGAATAAACGGCGCACAGATTGAATTCAACTTCCAGGACGACGAGCATGACGCAGAGAAGTCTGTCAATGCTTATAATACATTAAAGGACTGGGGTATGCAGGTGCTGATGGGCACGGTTACCTCCGCTCCATGTATCGCAGTTGCAGATAAGACAGCAGCTGACAACATGTTCCAGATTACACCATCCGGTTCCGCTGTAGAGTGTGCGGCTAACCCCAACGTATTCCGTATCTGCTTCTCCGATCCGGACCAGGGCGCTGCATCCGCTAAGTACATAGGCGAGAACAAGCTGGCTTCAAAGGTTGCTGTTATCTATGACAGCTCCGACGTATATTCCAGCGGTATCTATGAGAAGTTCGCGGAAGAGTCCGCAAACCAGGGTATTGAGATTGTTGCAGCCGAGGCATTTACCGCTGACAGCAACAAGGATTTCTCCACCCAGTTACAGAAGGCCAAGGATGCAGGCGCTGAGCTGGTGTTCCTGCCAATTTACTATACCGAGGCTTCCCTGATCCTTCAGCAGGCCAGCACCATGGGCTTTGCACCGCAGTTCTTCGGATGCGACGGCATGGACGGTATCCTTCAGGTTCAGAACTTTGACACCAAGCTGGCAGAGGGACTTATGCTCCTGACACCATTCGCGGCAGATGCTACCGATGACCTGACCGTTAAGTTTGTTGAGAGCTACAAGGCTGCTTACAACGAGGTTCCGGTACAGTTTGCAGCAGATGCATACGATGCAATCTACGCTATCAAGGCTGCTATTGAGGACGCCAATGTAACTCCTGATGCAGACGCCAGCACGATTTGTGACGCGTTAAAGGCATCCATGCTGAATATCAAATTAGACGGCCTGACCGGCGAGGGCATGACCTGGACTGAGGACGGCGAGCCTCACAAGGCGCCTAAGGCTGTTAAGGTAGTGGACGGAGCTTACTCTGCAATGTAATCTGCCGCCTTTTAAATCCGGCCAGAACCAACCAGAAAACCCAACAGAGGGTTGTCACTATGACAACCCTCTTGTTTATAGTAACGATATATGATATAATTTTGAATAATCTGTCGCTTTATAGCGATAAACTAAAAAAGACTTCAGACGAAGAGGTGTAGGTATGGGCTTTATTAACTATTTAATTAACGGCATCAGCCTGGGCAGTGTATATGCCATCATCGCACTTGGATATACAATGGTTTACGGCATTGCCAAGATGCTGAATTTCGCTCATGGCGATGTTATTATGATAGGCAGCTACGTGGTATTTGTCACGGTCAGCACAATGGGACTGCCGCCCATGGCGGGAGTGCTCCTTGCGGTGGCCGTATGTACGCTGTTGGGCATGACCATTGAACGGATTGCTTATAAGCCCCTGCGCGGCGCCTCTCCCCTTGCGGTTCTCATTACGGCAATCGGCGTCAGCTACCTGCTGCAGAACGTTGCCCTTCTTATCTTTGGAGCAGATACCAAATCCTTCACCTCCGTGGTGACCCTGCCTGCCATCAAACTGGCGGGAGGAGAGATGACCATTACAGGGGAGACCATTGTCACCATCCTTTCCTGTATCGTCATCATGATTGGACTCACTGCCTTTATCAACAAGTCCAAGGCCGGACAGGCCATGCTGGCGGTTTCCGAGGACAGGGGGGCGGCTACCCTTATGGGAATCAATGTAAACGGCACCATTGCCCTTACATTTGCCATCGGTTCCGCGCTGGCGGCCATAGCGGGCGTGCTGCTCTGCTCCGCTTACCCGTCCCTTACACCTTATACTGGTTCCATGCCGGGTATCAAGGCCTTTGTTGCGGCTGTATTCGGAGGAATCGGATCCATTCCGGGTGCTTTCATCGGCGGTATCCTGCTGGGTGTCATTGAGATTCTGTCCAAGGCATACATATCCTCACAGATGTCAGATGCCATTGTGTTTTCCGTCCTGATTATCGTGCTTCTGGTGAAGCCTACCGGTATTCTGGGCAAGAAGATTAATGAGAAAGTGTAGGTGCCGGTATGAAGAGCAACGCAAAACGAAAGACATTCATAAATAATATGATTACATACGGCATGGTGGTGGCTGCCTATACCATCATGCAGGTCCTGGTGGGAACAGGGCATATATCCAGCCTTATGAAGGGACTTCTTGTTCCTTTCTGCATCTACGTAATCATGGCTGTGTCCCTGAACCTGACCGTGGGTATCCTGGGAGAGCTGAGTCTGGGACACGCAGGCTTTATGTGCGTGGGAGCCTTTGCCGGCGCCCTGTTTTCAAAGTGCATGAAGGGAGCCATTGACCCGACTCTTGGAATGGTCATCGCCATCCTCATCGGAGCCGTTACAGCGGCCCTGTTCGGCGTCATTATCGGAATCCCGGTGCTGCGCCTGAGAGGTGATTATCTGGCTATTGTGACCCTGGCCTTTGGTGAAATTATCAAGAACCTGGTCAATGCTGTTTATCTGGGACGGGACGCTTCCGGCTTCCATATCTCCTTTAAGGATTCCATGTCCTTAAAGCTGGGAGAGGGCGGGGAAATCCTGATAAAGGGCGCCCAGGGCATTACGGGAACGCCCCAGGCAGCCACCTTTACCATAGGTGTTATCCTGGTGCTTATCACCCTGTTCATTGTCATGAATCTGGTGAACTCCCGCACAGGCCGTGCCATCATGGCTATCCGGGACAACCGCATTGCAGCGGAGTCCATCGGCATCAATATCACCAAGTACAAGCTGCTGGCATTTTCCATTTCCGCTGGACTTGCAGGTATTGCCGGTGTGCTGTATGCCCACAATCTGACCACCCTGACAGCCCTGCCCAAGAACTTCGGATACAACATGTCCATCATGATTCTGGTGTACGTGGTACTGGGCGGTATCGGAAACATCCGCGGTTCCGTCATTGCGACGGTCATCCTGTATCTCCTTCCGGAGATGCTGCGCGGACTCAGCAATTACCGTATGCTTATGTACGCAATCGTGCTGATTCTGGCCATGCTGTTCAACTCCGCACCCCAGTTTGTGGTGATGCGTGAACGTTTGGCGGAAAAATTCAGCAGAAAAGATAAGAAACCCGCAAAGGAGGCAGCATAAGATGGCATTACTTGAAGTTAAGAATTTAAGCATATCTTTTGGCGGCCTTAAGGCAGTTGATAATTTTCAAATCAGCATAGAAAAGGGACAGCTTTACGGTCTCATCGGTCCCAACGGAGCCGGTAAGACCACTATTTTCAATCTGCTGACAGGCGTATATAAGCCGGATGCAGGAAGCATTGAGCTGGCAGGAGTCAACATTACCGGCAGGAAAACCACGGAAATAAACCAGGCCGGTATTGCCAGGACCTTCCAGAACATCCGTCTGTTTAAGGATTTGTCGGTGCTGGACAATGTGAAGGCAGGTCTTCACAATCATTACAGGTATTCCACCACAGCCGGAATTTTCCGTTTTCCCAACTATTTTAAGGTGGAGAAGCAAATGGACGAGAGAGCCATGGAGCTGCTCAAGGTATTCGGACTGGACGAAGAGTGCGACTACAAAGCCTCCAACCTCCCCTACGGAAAGCAGAGAAAGCTGGAGATAGCCAGGGCCCTGGCCACGGAGCCAAAGCTCCTTCTCCTGGATGAGCCGGCAGCGGGAATGAATCCAAATGAGACAGCCGAGCTTATGGATACCATCCGTTTTGTGAGGGATAATTTCGATATGACCATCCTTCTGATTGAACATGATATGAAGCTTGTAAGCGGTATCTGCGAAGAACTGACCGTTCTCAACTTCGGACAGGTCCTGTGCCAGGGCGAGACCGGCGCAGTGCTTCACAATCCGGAAGTTGTCAAAGCATATCTTGGTGAATAGGAGGAGCGTATAATATGGCTATGCTTGAAGTCAGGGACCTGGAAGTATACTACGGTGTAATCCAGGCCATAAAAGGAATCTCCTTTGATGTGAACCAGGGAGAAATCGTGGCTCTGATAGGTGCCAACGGTGCGGGAAAGACCACAACCCTGCACACCATCACCGGGCTTATCAGCGCGAAGACAGGAAAAATCGTATATGAGGGAACCGACATAACCAGGGTTCCCGGCTATAAACTGGTGGGCATGGGAATCGCCCATGTGCCGGAAGGAAGGCGGGTGTTCGCCACCCTTACGGTGCTGCAGAATCTGAAAATGGGGGCTTATACAAGAAAAGACAAGGAAGAGATAGAAGCCACTCTGAAGATGATATACCAGCGTTTCCCGCGTCTGGAGGAGCGCAAGAACCAGCTTGCAGGCACCCTGTCCGGCGGCGAGCAGCAGATGCTTGCCATGGGAAGGGCTCTTATGAGCCACCCCAGGATGATTGTTATGGATGAGCCCTCCATGGGACTTTCACCAATCTATGTAAATGAGATTTTTGATATCATCCAGAAGATAAACGGGGATGGGACTACCGTGCTTCTTGTGGAACAGAACGCAAAGAAGGCTCTTTCCATTGCGCATAAGGCCTATGTACTGGAGACGGGCAATGTTGCTCTCAGCGGAGACGCAAAGGAGCTTATGAACAATGATCAGGTAAAAAAGGCTTATCTCAGCGAATAAAGGTAATAATAGTCCACTGGCAGGAAGAATTATGTAAAAATGAATCATGGATATGAGAAAGGAGCAGGGGCGGATAACCCCTGCTTCGTTCCTTGACACCCCTGGTAAGATATGCTATATATAATGTACGGCGAAGACGGCCTGATTTTATCTGTTGATTTTGCGTGAATAGACCTGATACATGGTGATTTTGTACCAGTCATATACTCATACCCCCCTGCATATACTATAAAAGCATAGCAAGGGGGTATATTTATGGACAATTTTAATGTATACAAGGATATTCAGGCGAGAACAGGCGGAGAGATTTACATAGGCGTAGTAGGGCCGGTCCGCACAGGCAAATCTACCTTCATAAAGCGGTTCATGGAGCTGCTGGTGCTCCCTGCAATGGAGGATGAGAACCTGCGCAACCTGAGCCGGGATGAGCTGCCTCAAAGCGCGGCCGGCAAGACCATCATGACCACGGAGCCCAAGTTTATTCCTAAAGAAGCGGCCAGCATTAATCTGGCAGACGGTATTGAAGCCAAGGTAAGGGTCATAGACTGCGTGGGATTCATGGTAGACGGGGCAGCGGGTCATGTGGAAAACGGCGAGGAGCGACTGGTGAAGACGCCGTGGTTTGATTATGACATTCCGTTTACCCAGGCTGCGGAAATCGGAACCAGAAAAGTTATCAATGATCATTCCACCATTGGAATCGTTGTGACCACAGACGGCACCATTGGGGAAATTAAACGCCCCGGATACATAGCAGCTGAAAAGCAGACCATTGACGAGCTGAAAAAGCTGGGCAAACCATTTGTGGTACTTTTAAATTCCACCAAACCCTATTCCGACGAAACTGCCAGGCTGGCAAGGGAAATGTCTGAATCATATGGGGTATCGGTGCTGCCTGTAAACTGCGAGCAGCTCAAGAAGGAGGATGTTTTCCATATCCTGGAGCGCGTCCTGAAGGAGTTTCCGGTGACTGAGATGGATTTCCATATTCCCAAATGGCTGGAGATCCTGCCTTCCACCCATTGGCTTAAGGCCCAGGTGATCCAGGCGGCCAGGAATGTAATCCAGAAAGTAACACACATGAAGGATGTGTCCGGGGAACTGGAACAGCAGCATACGGATACCATACGATCCATGAATGTCAAAAATATGCAGATGGCGGACGGCAGGGTGGGTGTCCAGGTGGATATGGATGACAGCTACTATTACCAGATTCTCAGCGACTATGTGGGACTGCCCATTGAAGGGGAGTACCAGCTCATGCAGACCTTGAGCAGCCTGGCTAATATGCAGAAGGAATATGAAAAAGTGCAGAACGCTCTGACCCAGGTGCGGTTAAAGGGATATGGGGTGGTGACACCGGAACGCTCGGAAATCGTGCTGGATGAACCGCAGGTCATCAAACACGGCAACAAGTACGGGGTGAAGATGAAAGCGGAAGCACCGTCCATCAACCTGATTAAGGCCCATATCGAGACAGAGATCGCTCCGATTGTGGGAAGCGAGCAGCAGGCCCAGGATCTGATTGCCTATATCAAGGAAAATGCCAGGGAGAGCGACGACGGAATCTGGAATACCAATATTTTCGGAAAATCCATTGAACAGATTGTGGAGGACGGTATCCAGGCCAAGGTGTCCCAGATGACGGAGGACTGCCAGCTGAAGCTGCAGGATACTCTGCAGAAAATTATCAATGACAGCAATGGCGGTATGATATGCATTATTATTTAAAATCAGCAATAATAGAATGCGTGTTGGGAGAAGGACGATTCTCAGAAAATTGTGCAAATATTGCAATACGATTTGCATTCTTATGGGGAATATGATATACTGTAGCCATAATTGACAGAATATTCTGTGGGGCAAGACTATATTATACTCAGAGGGGAGAATGCAGATGAGACTTACATTTATCGGGGCCGACCATGAGGTAACGGGCAGCTGTCATTTTCTGGAGGTGGGAAATACCAAGGTGCTTATAGACTGCGGTATGGAACAAGGAAATAACATATACCAGAATGCGGAGCTGCCCGTGGGGTATCATGAAATTGACTATGTGCTTCTGACGCACGCGCATATTGACCATGCAGGCATGCTTCCGTGGATTCATGCCAGGGGATTCAGAGGCCAGGTTATCACCACCTATGCAACCGCCGACCTGTGCAGCATCATGCTTAAGGACAGCGCCCACATACAGGAGATGGAAGCTGAGTGGAAAAACCGGAAAGCGCGACGTGCAGGCCGGGGCGAGGTGGAAGCCCTCTATACCATGCAGGATGCTGAGGATGTGCTTAAGCATTTTGAAGGTGTGGCTTATGGGCAGGTATTTAAGCTCAATGACAATCTGACCCTGCGTTTTACGGATGTGGGACATTTGCTGGGTTCTGCCTCCATTGAGATATGGGCCACTGAGGGCGCCAGCAAGAAAAAAATTGTATTTTCCGGCGACATTGGGAATAAGAATAAGCCTCTGATCCGTGATCCCCAGTATATTACGGAGGCGGATTATGTTGTTATGGAATCCACCTACGGAAACCGCTATCATAAAAAGGATGTAAACCATGTGGACAGTCTGGCCAGAATCATACAGGAGACTCTGGACCGGCAGGGCAACGTGGTCATACCGGCCTTTGCAGTGGGACGTACCCAGGAGTTATTGTATCTGATACGCCATATTAAGGAAGAAAGGCTTGTGGCCGGCCATGACAGCTTCGAGGTCTATGTAGACAGCCCTCTGGCCGTGGAAGCCACCCATGTGTTTAAGGACAATATGCTGGAGTGCTATGACGAGGAGACAAAAGCCCTGGTGGAACGCGGAATCAACCCCATTGATTTTCCGGGACTGAAGCTCTCCATTACCAGTGAGGAATCCAAGAACATAAACTTTGACATGACGCCCAAGGTCATCATATCAGCGGCAGGCATGTGTGATGCGGGCCGTATACGCCACCATCTGAAACATAACCTGTGGAGGCCGGAGTGCTCCGTTGTGTTCGCGGGATACCAGGCCGAGGGAACCCTGGGACGGATTCTGCAGGACGGGGCTCAGACCGTGAAGATATTCGGTGAGGAAATTGATGTGCGGGCTCATATAGAAACCATGGATGGAATCAGCGGCCATGCGGACAGGGACGGGCTTATCAGCTGGATATCCGCGTTTGAGAAAAAGCCGGATTATGTTTTTGTGGTTCACGGAAGCGAGGAATCCTGCGTATCCTTCTCGGATGTGCTGAATACCCAGCTGAAACTCACAGCCAGGGCGCCTTTTTCAGGTTCCCAGTTTGACCTTATAAAGGGCTTCTGGATTAAAGAGACAGAGGGCGTTCTCATTGAGAAGGAAACTGCCGCCAAACGCAGGGCCATCGGTGTTTATACCAGGCTGGTGGATGCTGGCAAGATGCTGTTGGATGTGATTCACCGCAACGAGGGCGGCGCTAATAAGGACCTGACCCGTTTTACGGAACAGATTCTTGCCCTGTGCGATAAATGGGACAGATAGAATGTTACTGACAGGAGATATTGACACATGACGAAGGTACAGATTTACACAGACGGTTCTGCCAGGGGAAATCCTGACGGTCCGGGCGGTTACGGGACAGTGCTTCATTTTACGGACAGCAGCGGCCAGCTTCATGAGAGGACCATGTCCGGCGGGTATGTACGCACCACTAACAACCGGATGGAACTGATGGCTGCTATTGTAGGGCTGGAGGCATTAAACAGGCCATGCCAGGTGGAATTATATTCGGATTCCAAATACCTGACAGACGCATTTAACCAGCATTGGATTGACAGCTGGGTGGCAAAGGGATGGAACCGCGGGAAAAGCGGGCCGGTAAAGAATATCGACCTCTGGAAACGCCTGTTAAAGGCAAAGGAACCCCACCAGGTGAAATTCATCTGGGTAAAAGGACATGCAGGCCATCCTGAAAATGAGAAATGCGATGCTCTGGCCACCTCTGCGGCAGATGGTGGGAATCTGATGACAGATCAGGGGCTGGAGGCATAAATAAGCTTTACCCTGATGCAGTTTAAAAGCAGAAGGCGCTGCTTAACCCTGGATTACATGGAAAAAAGGGGATGCAGCGCTTTTTTTGCATTTGTATCTGTTCCTGATTTTCTTACATATCTCTTACAATCTATTACTCCTTTTATCTTCGTGTTTCTTTTCTTCCTTTTTTGTGATAAGGTAAATACAAGATTATGGCAGGGATGTGTTGCGATGAAAGATAAACGGATATGGATTGTGATTGGCTGTATCCTGTTCATAGGAACTGGTGTTACCCACTATACCAAATACTATGTGAACAGCCAGGGGGCGGCCATGATGGCTGAGATTACAGCAGGGGCAGAAGACACGGCGGCAGCGCCTTCCTTTGCCCCGGCTTTGGGACAGCAGGATACAGAGGCAGGCGGAACGGATACAGGTATGGCGGCGGCAGGCAGGGCAGCACCCGCAACACCTGCGGAACGCAGGATGACGGGAGATGCAGGGCCGGGGAATACAGCTTCGGGAAACACGGCATCAGGAGATGCAGGCCTTGCAAGCGCAGCTCCGAAAGGTGCAGATTCCGGAGATGCAGCATACGCAAAGGCTCCTGCAGCAAAGGCGGCAGCAGAGCCCTTTTCGTCCGGCCAGGCAGCTCCTGCAATGGCGGATGCCGCTGGGGAAAAAATGGCTTCGGGTACTGCGGGGGGGGGCGCGTCCTCCTGATACTGCGGGTGGCGCCGGTGAGGGGGCCGCTGCTTCGGAAGAGAATATGCCTATTTCCCCTCTCACAGGATCCAGGACCAGGGAATATAAGGTGAGTCTCATAGTAGACTACCGCAAACGCCTGGAAGATTTGGATACCCAGATTCTTAAGATGCGGGAGGAGGAAACGGACTCCAATGTATATTCCATCAAGACCTCGGCGGAAACAGAACTTAAGCTGTGGGAAGGTGAACTGAATTCCATTTACAATGCGCTTATGGAGATGCTGTCCCAGGAGGACGCTGCAAAGCTGGCTTCTGAGCAGCAGGAATGGCTTAAGAACCGGGATGCCAGGGCGGCGGAGAGTTCAGGCAGGAACAGCGGATCTATGGAGGGAATCAGCTATGCGGCCACATTGGCCAGTCTGACCAGGGACAGGGCTTATGAACTGGCAGGACGCTATGAGGAAGCCAACGGGGTGTTCTATGAAGAGGAGGATTCTTCTCAACCGGCATCGCCGTAACAGGAGAAAATATGGAAAGAACGGTCCGTATGACCGGAATCAAGAATTGCGGGAAAGAGGGAAAAACAATGGAAAATCATTGGTTTTCCCTCTCTTTTTTGTTAAGACGGTCTTGATAATTATATAGCGTTATGGTAAAATGACGGTTATGTAATTAGAGCAATGATATGGAGGAAAATAAAGTGAAAGAACCACAGTACCGCGGCGTGAACGAGCTGCGCCGGATGTTCCTTGAATTTTTCGAGAGCAAGGGCCATCTGGCAATGAAAAGCTTTTCACTGGTGCCGCATAATGATAACAGCCTGCTTTTAATCAATTCCGGTATGGCTCCCCTGAAGCCATATTTCACAGGACAGGAGATTCCGCCCAGGAACAGGGTTACCACCTGCCAGAAGTGTATCCGCACCGGCGACATTGAGAATATAGGAAAGACAGCCCGTCACGGCACCTTCTTCGAGATGCTGGGTAATTTCTCTTTTGGGGATTATTTTAAAACAGAAGCCATCCACTGGACATGGGAATTTCTGACCGATGTGGTGGGACTGGACCCGGACAGGCTGTATCCCAGCGTGTACCTGGATGATGATGAGGCCTTCGGCATCTGGAACAAGGAAATCGGGATTCCGGCTGAGCGTATTTTCAAGTTCGGCAAGGAGGACAATTTCTGGGAGCACGGTTCAGGCCCCTGCGGTCCCTGTTCAGAGGTATATTACGACAGAGGCGAGGCCTTTGGCTGCGGAAAGCCCGGATGCACGGTGGGCTGCGACTGCGACCGCTATATTGAGGTATGGAACAATGTATTTACCCAGTTTGATAATGACGGACATGGCCATTATACAGAGCTGGAGCATAAGAATATTGATACGGGCATGGGGCTGGAGCGTCTGGCTGTGGTGGTTCAGGGCGTTGACTCCCTGTTTACCGTTGACACCAACAAAGCGCTTTTGGACAGGGTGTGCCAGCTTGCGCATACAGAATACCAGAAGGACCATGAGACAGATGTGTCTCTGCGTATTGTCACAGACCACGTCAAGTCCTGTACCTTCATGATTTCAGACGGAATCATGCCTTCCAATGAGGGAAGGGGCTATGTGCTCCGCCGCCTTCTGCGCCGTGCTGCCCGTCATGGGAGAAAGCTGGGGATTGAAGGCAGGTTCCTGGCCGGTCTTTCTGAGACCGTAATCGAGCTGTCCAAGGACGGCTATCCTGAGCTGGAAGAAAAGCAGGCCATGATATTCAAGGTACTGTCTGAGGAAGAGGAAAAGTTCAACAAGACCATTGACCAGGGACTGAGCATCCTGGGTGAGATGCAGGATGAAATGCAGAAAACCGGGAACAAGTGTCTTTCCGGAGCCAATGCATTCAAACTGTATGATACTTATGGATTCCCTCTGGATCTAACCAAGGAAATTTTGGAAGAGAGAGGCTGCACCGTGGATGAAGACGGCTTTGCCGCCGCCATGAAGGAACAGAAGGAAAAGGCCAGAAAGGCCCGCAAGACTACCAATTACATGGGTGCGGACGTGACTGTATACCAGTCCATCGATCCTTCTGTTACCACTGAATTTATTGGTTATGACAGGCTGACGGCTGATTCCAGGGTGACGGTCCTGACCACGGAAGAAGAGCTGGTACAGGCCCTTACAGACGGACAGAAGGGTACCATCATCGTGGAGCAGACCCCGTTCTACGGAACCATGGGCGGCCAGCAGGGAGATACAGGTGTTATCTCCAATGAAAACGGCGCCTTTAAGGTTGAAGACACCATACACCTTCAGGGCGGCAAGGTAGGCCATGTGGGCGTTATGACAAAAGGCATGTTCCAGGTGGGAGAAAACGTGACTCTGTCTGTATGTGCCCACAACCGCGCTCTTACCTGCAAAAACCACAGCGCCACCCATCTGCTTCAGAAGGCTCTGCGCAAGGTATTGGGAGACCATGTGGAGCAGGCTGGTTCCTACGTGGACGCTGGCAGGCTGCGTTTTGACTTTACCCATTTTTCAGCCATGACACCGGATGAGATTAAGAAGGTGGAGGAACTGGTGAACCAGGAAATCCAGGCATCCCTTCCGGTCGTCACCCAGGTTATGACACTGGAGGAAGCCAAGAAAACAGGAGCCATGGCTCTGTTCGGTGAAAAATACGGAGATAAGGTGCGCGTGGTGCGCATGGGAGATTTCTCCACGGAGCTCTGCGGCGGCACCCATGTGCCGAATACAGGCACCATTGCATATTTTAAGATTATTTCCGAGGCTGGTATTGCCGCCGGTGTAAGGCGTATTGAGGCGCTTACATCCGAGGGGCTTATGAAACATTATCAGGAGGTGGAAGAGGAGCTTCAGGAGGCGGCCAGGACAGCCAAGACAACACCGTCCGCGCTGACTTCCAAGATACAGTCCCTTCTGGAGGAGATTAAGACCCTTCACTCCGAGAATGAGAAGCTTAAGAGCAAACTTGCCAATGACTCCCTGGGAGATGTTATGAGCCAGGTCAAGGAAGTAAACGGACTTAAGGTTCTGGCAGCCAGGGTGGCCGGAGTGGACATGAACGGCATGAGAAACTTAGGCGACCAGTTAAAGGACAAGCTGGGAGAAGGCGTCATTGTACTGGCCTGCGAGCAGGACGGCAAGGTAAACCTTATGGCTACAGCCACAGATTCCGCCCAGAAAAAGGGCGCCCACGCAGGCAACCTGATTAAAGCCATAGCTGGTCTTGTGGGCGGCGGCGGCGGCGGCCGTCCCAACATGGCCCAGGCCGGCGGCAAAAATCCGGCAGGTATCGACGATGCTCTTAAAAAAGCGGTTGAGACAGTGGAAGAACAGACAAAATAGTACATGTGCAGATAAAATTTAAAAATAAATGTAAGAATTATAAAAAAATTCTTGACGTACGGTATTTTTATGCTATAATCATAGCAGTGCTAAAAATACCC
>OBWM01001480.1_pt1 | contig 12750 bp, 11 predicted proteins | sample 1538041 | NCBI WGS metagenome assembly OBWM01 (sample SAMEA2580049, study PRJEB22360) | human gut metagenome | biome: human gut; feature: human-associated habitat; material: faeces | place: Denmark | collected 2008/2010
TATTATTTATTGTTTGTTATCATTATTTAAAAAACATGCTTCTGCCATCAAGACAAAAGCATGTTTCCTTCTATAATTTACAGCCATTCAAAATTATATTCTATTAACTTCTCCTCTATATCGGAGGGCGGCGCACTCTCCAAGATGGCCCCTGAAAAATTATCAAGTCCTGCATATTTATATGTTCCATCTGCATTAAATTTCCTGGTTTCCAACATCATGTATGCAGCTTTGCTCCTGTTCAGGGCCGCTCTTTTGGTAATCCCATCCTCCACCATATAGGTGGAGACACTGTTATCAAAGACATCAACACCAACTGCTCCCATAAATGCAAGATCAAACCGAAAATCTTCAAGCTGTCTGTCTGTAAGACTCCCCGTAAAACCATCTCTTCCACTGCTAAAGGAACCTCCCAGCATTATAAGCCTTGATACAGTAGGTACCATAAATTCCAGCATGATATCCACCATATTGGTGACCACGATAATATTTAACGTTGATTTCACGATAAGTCTGGCTAATTCCAGATTTGCGGTCGAAATATCCAGAAACACCATATCATCATCTTTAATCAGCTTCATTGCCTTAGAGGCAATCATCTGCTTTGCTTGCGTGTTTCTGTCCTTTCTCTGTGACACATTCAGATCATGGAGATTAACTCTTTTCCTCATGGCTCCTCCATATGTCTTTTTAAGCAAACCTTTTCTTTCAAGGATAGTCAAATCCTTGCGTATGCTGTCCTCTGTAATCTGAAATAACTCACTGAGTTCCTTTACACGCACAGAGCCATTCCGATTAACAAGTGCCACAATCTGTTCATGCCGTTCTTCTGCAAACATATATCATTGCCCCCGTTTATTACTTTTTCACAATTATATCATATTTCTTATTGTTGTGCACAGAAATATTCCTGTAAATAGTTCATACACGATAAAAGTAATATTCGAATTTACAATGACGTTTCATTTAAACGTTTAACTAACCCTTATAATTAAACAGGCCCAGCGCCGCCCATTTCCTGTCCAACTTCCTCCATTACTTCTCTCCATAGACTGAATCTTGGCAGGGAACCTTCCCCCCATCCGCATCCGCCGGATATAACAGTTTTTGGTCCTCCCTGTCTCAGGGCATCACAAACCTTCTCCTTAATATGGGCCTTTACAATTTCCCTGTCATCTCCTTTGAAATCATCTGACGGAAGATAACGGGCAGCCGGATCCCTGTACCCAAACTCGTTAGCATGCTTTAATCCGCCTACCAGCACTTTATCCGTCAGATTTCTCATCTCACCAATGGAATGCATGGCCGGATCTTGATCTGACCAGTTAAAGGCGTCTACCGGATAATCCAGGAACCACTCTGAAGTGGCTGCATCCCCGTGACACACATGAGCCATGTTAAACCATGTCCTGTTCTTAACCGCCTCAATATTTCGTATATCATATTTCTTGCCAAATTCCTCAAACATTTCTTTCCCCATCAGCTTAGCCATTCCACACTGATATCCAAAAAAGAATCCTGATGCTCCCGCATCCAGAAAAGCTTCCATAAGCTTTTCATTCGTCTCCGCGATCATCTCAAGAGCTGGCCTGCAGTATTTCTCCGAATGTATAAAGTGGGACACAATCGTTTCCTGTCGGAAATAACCGCCTGTCATTTCCCCCATCCATATAAATGGGCTGAATATAGTAGGCAGAACCGGCACCTCTCCCTGAAAATGGTCACATATCCGTTTACATGCCTCGACCTCTCTGCCAAGAGCACCTTTTTTTACATCCGGAGCCTTCAGCCTTGCCCATTCATGAGGATCGTTTACCGCATTCACCGTTACATTAAGCCAGGTATCATCCATAATATGTGCTGCAGGCTTTATCTTCTGCCCAAAATCTTCTGTAAAATACATTCCATTTGACATAAGTTTGATAAAATCAAATTGGTAGCTGTTCTGGTATGCAATTGTAGCCTCCGTAAAATCCTTTACATTTCTGTCAACCAAGCTCATGTGCGGCCCCCATGCTGTATACGCAGGACGGTCCAGAATCCGTCCTTCCTTTACTGCTTTCAGCCTCTGAGTATGTGTAATCATAACTTACCTCCTGTTAATATAATATATTTATTCCTCAACAAGGCCTCCGAAATAAGCCTGTTGAACTTTATCTGATTCAAGCAGCGCCTGAGCCGTATCAGACAATACAACCTTACCTGTCTCCAATACATAGGCTCTGTGTGAATGTTTTAATGCTACTTTGGCATTCTGTTCCACCAACAAAATGGTGGTACCCAGCTCGTTAATCCGCTTTATTTCCCTGAAAATCTCGTTAATTATAAGAGGTGCAAGCCCCAGGGAAGGCTCATCCAAAAGCAGCAGTTCAGGCTGTCCCATCATCGCCCTTCCGAGGGCCAGCATCTGCTGTTCACCGCCCGAAAGCGTTCCGGCCACCTGACTCTCACGATCCTTTAGTTTTGGAAACAGGTCATAGACAAGTCCCATACTTGTCTTAACTGTGGAATCGGATCTGGAATACGCTCCCATCAACAGATTATCCTTAACCGTAAATTCAGGAAATATCTGGCGTCCTTCAGGTGACAGGATAATCCGTTTATGTACAATAACCCGGGTATCTTTGTTGGTGATATTATCTCCATTAAACGTAATCGTCCCCTGGTCGCATCGTTTTAGGCCCATGATAGTTTTCATGATTGTACTTTTTCCTGCTCCGTTGGCTCCTATCAGAGTGATGATTTCACCTTTATCAACCGTCAGATTTATCCCCTTTAATGCCCGAATGCTGCCATAATTAACACTTACATTCTTCAACTCCAACAAAGGCATCACAATCACTCCTTTCCCAGATAAGCTTCCACAACTGCGGGATTTGCCTTTACCTCTGAGGGCGTTCCGCTTCCAATCAGTCTTCCGTTATCTAATACATAAATACGTTCACAGATATTCATGACAAACTTCATATCATGCTCAATTAGAAGTACGGTGTATCCCTGACGTTTCAGTTCTCCAATAGTCAACCTCAAGGTTTCCGTCTCAGACTCGTTCATACCGGCTGCGGGTTCATCCAGCAAAAGGAGTCTGGGGTTACTGGCCAAAGCCCTGGCTATCTCCAGGTCCCGCTGTGACCCATAAGGCAGGCTGGTTGCCATTTCATATCTTAAGTCCTGCAGTTCGAACAGCCGCAGCAGATCAACTGCCTTCTTTTCACATTCCTCCATCTCCTTTCTCTTTGCCCTGGTATTGAATATGGCAGTAAGGAGATTTGTCTTTGTTCTGGTATGCATCCCGATGAGTACATTGTCAAGGACCGTCATTCTGCGGAAAAGTCTTATATTTTGAAAAGTTCTGGCAAATCCCAGCTCCGTAACTTTATATGGTTTCCATCCCGTTATATCCTTTCCCAGCATCTCCACTCGTCCCTCAGTGGGATTATAGATACCGGTGATACAGTTAAACAGCGTAGATTTGCCTGCTCCATTAGGTCCAATGATTCCAACAATCTCTCCCTCATTGACACACATATCCACATGTTCCAGAGCTACCAGCCCTCCAAAGCGCTGAGTTAGATTCTTAACATTTAACACCTGACTCATGGCCATCCCCTCCTGTATCTGAATCAGCCTTCCATGCCATTCTCTGACTGATATACTTAAAGTTCACGGCGCCGAATAACCCCTGGGGCCTTACCAGCATGAGCACTACCAAAAGCACACCATAAATCAGCTGCCGGTACAGCGAAAAACTTCTCAGCAGTTCCGGTATAACCGACAGGACAATGGCACCTAAAAAGCTTCCGAAGGTGCTTCCCAAACCGCCGAATATGACCATGACCAACATTTCATTGGATTTTGTGGAGGCAAAATTCGTAGGGTCAATATAACCTGTATACTGTGCGTAAAACGCTCCTGCCAGCCCTGCCATCATGGAAGAAATCACAAAGATCATCACCTTGTATTTGAATACATGGATTCCCATGGATTCAGCAGCCAGCTCATCATCCCTTATTGCCAATACTGCATTTCCGATCCTGGAGTTCATGATATTATGGACAATCACACCGCATACAATCACACAAGCCAGAATGAACAGGTATAATTGTGTTTGAGACTTAATCTCAAATCCAAAGAATTCCGGTTTCTTGATAGCCATAATACCCAGAGGTCCCCTGGTGACGCTCATCCAGTTCAGCTCCACAATTCGGATAATCTCGCAGAACACCATAGTGACAATGGTAAAATAGTAACCATTTAATCTCAGTACAGGCATACCCAGAAAAACACCGAAAAGGCCAGACATAAGAACTGCTGCCGGTAGTGTCACCTGGGATGGCAGCCCCATTTTTGTGCAGAGGATAGCCGCTGTATATGCACCGATTCCAAAGAAAGCCGCATGGCCAAAGGACATCTGCCCCAGCATTCCGCTGAGCATATTAAGGCTCAACGCCAGAATTACATACATCAATGCGATTGTAGCGATTCTGATAACATATTGTGATTTGAACAGAAATGGAAATACAACTGCCAGGACAAGCGTCATTCCCATAAGTGGGTACTTATAACGAATCAGAATACAACTGAATTTTTCTAACATTCCGCTTCTCCCTTCTACACTTTATTAATCTGTTTCTTGCCAAACAATCCCACAGGACGGAATAGCAAAATCACAATCAAAACAGTGAACGCAATGGCATCCCGGTATCCGGAACTCATATACCCAGCTACAATTGTTTCAATAACTCCCATGCAAAGTCCACCCACCACAGCGCCTGGCAGCACACCCACTCCACCCAGAATAGCTGACGCGAATATCTTCATACCAATCATGGCACCCATAGTAGAATCAATTGCCTGGTAGTACATACCAACCATAGTACCTGATATGCAGGCCAGCACCCCGCTGCATATAAACGTAAAGGATATAACTCCGTTTATATTCACACCCATCAATTTGGCTGCCTCCATATTTTGACTTGTACTGAGCATAGCCTTTCCCAACTTTGTTTTATACACAATCAGTGACAAAACTGTCATGAGAATGAAAGCTACTGCCAATATAATGACCTGTGTCCAGCTCACTACTGCATTTCCTATATAAAATCGCCCCAAATCCAGTTTGTTTGGAAAAGATTTCGTCTCACTTCCGAAAAACAGCATGACAAAATTATCCATGATCATTGACATACCCAGAGTGGTGATTAAAGCCGAAAGATTAGGCGCATGCTTTTTCCTCAGGTACCGCAGCGCAAACCGCTCCAGACAATATCCTGCTGTTCCGGTCAGAATCAAGCTCAGCAAGAATGCCACCACAAAGTTACCAGTCAGAAGGTAGAGCATAAGGGACAGATAAGCTCCCAGCATGTACAGCGAACCATTGGCAAAGTTGGTCAGTTTGATCACACCGAATACCATTGAAAATCCAATGGCTACCAGAGCATATGTACTGCCAATTGTCAGTCCATTTATCAATTGCTGCAAAAACATACTCTTCTCCTATCCGCCAAAGGCTATTGGTCTACTCTCACAAAGTCCCCGTCTTTTAACTCGTACACATAAATACCCTTTATCATTTCTTTGCTTTCATTAAATGCCATGTTGTAACCAGATACCCCATTGAATTCCCGGATGGAGGCAATCTCCTGGCGCAGCGCTTCGCTGTCAGTCCCCACCTTTTTGATACAGTCTAACAGAATATTGGTAGTATCAAATGCCTGGGCAGCAAATCCGTCCGGAACCTCTCCATATTTTTCCTTGAAAGCAGTGATAAATGTCCTGGTCTTATCGTCCAGTCCTTCTGTATCTTCTACATTATCTGAAAAATAAGGTATGCTGCTGAGTATTAAAGCTCCATCCGCTTTATCTCCCACAATATCCAACAGTTCCTTTTTAAGGCACATTCCCGGCCCCACAAGCTGTGCGCTGATATCAAGGCTTTTCGCCTGGATAAATATTTGAGAAGCTTCATTATAAGCCGCACTTGCATATATAATTTCAGCTCCTTTATTTTTCACATTTGATAATATAGGTGTGAAGTCCTTGGTAGAACCTGTAATAAAGGCCTCTTTAGCAACCACCTCTCCTCCCAGGTTTTCCCACTCATTTGCAAATAAATCTGTTGCCAGAACTCCCTGGTCCGTATTCTGATAGATGATAGCCAGCTTCTTACCGCCTGTAATCTTATATAATTCCTTGGCAAATTCAGAACCTTCATATTTCTGGCTCATGACACAGGAAAACATAAACTCTCCCATGCCCGGAAAATCCGTATGCGATGCTGCCGGACTTACCAGCAACAGCTTGTTTGATTCAAAAATAGGTACTGCTGCCATGGCGCAGGAGGATGCATAGCTTCCTAAGCCTGCTATCACTGATGAGTCGGACACGATTTTATTGGCTACATTTACGGCTTCTGTCGCATCCCCTTTATCATCATTGAATTCCGTAATATAATCAGTTCCATTTTCCTTATTAAACAATTCCACCGCAAGCTCAGAGCCCCTCATAAGCATCTCTCCATACTGCATATTATCCCCTGTCAGCGGAAAGAAATAGGCCAGTTTATTCTTGCCGGCAGTATCTCCTCCTGAATCCGCACCGGTTCCTTCCTGGACATCATTTCCCGTTTTTCCACCAGCACTGGTTACCGCATCCGAGGTCCCCGCTCCCTGATTCTGGCTGCATCCGGCTAAAATAGCTCCACCGCAGCAGACCACACTTAACATCAACGCCAGCATCCTTCTCTTCAACATCATAATCCTCCTTCATCTCTTTTATCATGATTTAAATATCTGTTCCAACGCTTTGTACATCGCCTCTGCCGGTGGCAGCTCCCCAGACCACATCTGAGCGGCCAAGGCCCCCTGATACACAAGCATACTAAGTCCATCAAAGGTCAATGCTCCCTTTTCTTTAGCCTTTTTTAGAAATAATGTTTCTGCCGGGTTTGTAATAATATCCTGTACAATCATCCCTTCCTTTATATTCTCATAACAGATATCAGGACACCCCGAATCCGGATACAGCCCTGAATTCGTAGCATTTATTAATATATCGCAATCCGGAATTTGGAGCCCCGGCACCCATTTGATAAATGAAGACTTGCAGCAATCCATATTCCGGATAACTCTGCAGAGCTCCTTTCCCGGCTCCTCTTTTCTAGCCGCTACTGTCAGTTCCTTTGCACCGGCCAGGGCACACTCAACCGCAATCGCTCTGGCCGCGCCGCCTGCCCCTAACAGGACAATACGTTTCCCCTCCAGGGACACCCCCCTCTTTTCCATTCCAATGACGAATCCTTTACCATCCGTATTATCCCCTATCAGTTCTCCATCTCTGTTAATCACCGTATTTATGGCACCTATGAGTCTTGCGCTTTCCGACAGGCGGTCCATATAAGCCACCGCTGCAATCTTGTGGGGTATGGTCAGATTCACCCCTTCGAATCCTAATGCCCGGATTCCCTCCAGGGCAGCTTTCAAATTTTCAGGCTTAACCTCCATCAGCTGATAACGCCATGGTATTCCTAAAGCTTTATATCCTGCCTCATACATTTCCGGTGACGGATTCTCATCAATGGGGTATCCCAGGGCTCCTGTCAGTCTCTGTCTGAAACATGTTTTCATATGCATAATCCTCCAAACAAGGTCATATTTATTTAGCAAAGTTAAGTGATGCACGTTTTAATACTCTAAAATGATTTGCGTTTAATCATCTGCATTTTAAGCTGATACTCTTTATAATCAGTCCCGCCATTTTTAATCCTCCCAACTAAAAGCTCTGCAGCCAGATGGCACATTTCATCCACAGGATGACGCAATACCGTCAATGGAGGGTTGGTAATTTCCGTCCAGGCATTGTCTCCAATCCCGACTAAAGCGAGTTCTTCCGGAACCTTAATTTGATGCTCCATAAGACACTTCATCACTCCGATCTGCATATTGCCATTACAGATTAAAAGAGCGGTCATAGTGCGGTCTTTTATCAGCCTCTCTGTCTCCTCATAAGCGATGACAGCATCTGACTCCCCTTCTTTGATTAATTCCGAATCTATCTCAAGACCATGTTCCTTCAGCGCCCGTATGTATCCCCGGAGACGGTCCTCGGTATTTGAAATGCCTGACTGTCCTTTTAAAATTCCGATTCTCTTATGCCCTGCCTTTATCATCTGGCTTACAGCATCATAGACTGCCTCTTCATTATTACCAGTCACGCAATCCGCTTCCAGACCATCGGCTTTCCGGTCAATCAGAACAATGGGCACCCTCCGTTTGGTTCCGTTCAGATAGGAATGATCTCCTGGTGCTGGAAACATTATGACGCCATCCACCTGTTCCTGGAAGAAGAGGTCCATTTGTTCCTTTTCAGTGGATACATTTTCATAGGAATATCCAAGTATGACCTGGTACCCCTTCTCACTGAGTACTTCATTGATATCGCTGATAATATCCACAGAAAAGTAGTTGGAGATATTGGGAACCAGCAGCCCAATCTTTTTACTCTCATTGCTTCTCAGGCTCTTTGCAAGATTATTAGGAATATATCCCAATTCATCTGCAGCCTTTTTTACCCTGTCCACTATCTCACTGGAGACATATCTTGTATTGTTAAATACATGTGAGACAGTTGCAGTAGATACTCCGGCGCTGTGCGCTACATCTTTAATCGTCGCTTTCATATTCTACTCCCCTTTTTTGGTTAATCGATTACGTAATCGTTTAACTTGATTAAATCATATTTTGTACTATTTGTCAATAATAATGTGATAATGCTTTTTAAATATTGCATATTATTTGTTTTTTTATCTCCCCCCTCCTATTCTTTTGAGCAATTATTTTAATTTTTTCATATTTTAATTTATTTTTCTAATATTTTTGCACACATCTTTTCTCCCTGCTTTTCAAAAAATTGTATTTGTTCTAACCCCTATTTCCTGCATATCATTAACAGCTTCAACAAAATGAAGTGTATATCCCCATCTCACTTTTAACATATTCTTGTATTGACCTCCCAAATCATGCTATTATTTAAACAGCACACACAAGAGGTAAAACCATGAAACCAATATTCAAAAGCAGCCTGATCAAAGACGTTGTTATCAGCTATGTCTGTATGATTGTCTTCCCCGTCATGATTATCTTAGGCATGGTGTTTTTGTTGGCGGGAAGATACATCTACCGCGCCGCTACGGAGTCCGTGACCGTGACCCAGCAGGCAGTGCTGGAATTATACAAAGAAGAGACCCGCGGCTCGGCCCTGGCCCTGTCTCGGGTGGTCAATATGAACGGGGACACCACCATACAGGATGCGTCAGGTTATGATACACAAAGACAGGAACAGGCCATGGAGCAGCTATATACCATGTATCAGATGCTGGCCGCACCTGAGTATAAAATTCTGGACATCCATATTTACCGCAAAGACGGCACTGCCATCATCCCCAAGGGTGAGATGCGCTACAGCGTGGAGGAACTCCGCCAAAAGGAATGGTATCAGACGGCTCTCAGACAGCCCGGTCTGGTCCACACCTCCCTGGTGGAAGAGGACTATTTTTACCGCATCCGTTCTTCCCAGGAAATTCTGGAGATATCCGCCTATGCTCCCAGAGAGGATACGGAAGCTGAGTGCATTGTCCTGTACCGGGTTTCGAAGATACCGGATGCCATTAAAAACTATAACAAAAACGGAAGGATGGGAACCATCTGTCTCATCAACAGCCAGGGAAGCATTGTGGCTGACCCCGGCCAGAAGACCCGGCTTCCGTCTGCTGTCACCGAAAAAATCCGTCAAACCACAGCAGACCTGGCTGCCTCAGGCCAGCCGGCAGCCGGCAATCCTCCTGCTTCAACTAACCATTTTGCCGCCAGCACCCAGCAGCAGATTTCATACCGCGGCATACGCTATATGATTCTGCCGCTGCCCGAACCCGGATATTATCTGGTCAGCGCGGTCAATGAGACTTCCCTGTTCGGGCAGTTTACCCTGTTCTCACTTATCAGTATGGCGGTCATCCTGTGCGTGGTGCTGATGTTCATTTTCTATTTCAAATGGTACATGAACCGGCTGCTGATTCCGCTGGGCCATCTGACAGAGGGCATGAGGCAGGTAGAGCACCGCAACCTGGACACCCGGGTGGAAATGTGCAGGCAGCAGGACATCGCCCGGATGATTTCCACCTTCAACAACATGGTGGAGCAGATTAAGGAGCTGATTCATGACAAGGAGCAGGTGGAAAAGGAAAAATACCAGGAGGAACTCCATACCCTCCAGTCCCAGATGAATCCCCATTTTCTCATGAACACGCTGAATACCTTAAAATTTATGGCTATCTCCGCCCACTATACCGGCATGCAGGATATGGTGGTGGCTCTGGAGAATATCCTTGCGGCGGTGTTAAACCGGGACGGGGGCTTCTATACAGTCAGGGATGAACAGTCTGTGTTGGAGAGCTATATCTATATCATGCAGTTCCGCTACATGGACAGCTTTGAGGTGGACATAAATTTAAGTCCCGGGATTCTGGACTGCAAAGTTCCCAAGCTGATTCTGCAGCCCATTGTTGAGAACTGCATCACCCACGGTTTTGACAACCTGGGGGACCGCCTGGGAAGGATAACCGTCAAAGGAACCATTCAGGAAGGAAGCCTGGTCTTTGAGATTACAGACAACGGCAAAGGTATGGATCAGGACACCATCCAGCAAATTCTTGGAAATCCGCTGGCTCCGGGACATCCCGAATACATGGCAAAACCGGAAAGCATGGACACTCCGGGCTCTTTGAAAAGCCCCGAATCACTCCCCTGCGCAGAGGCTGCCAGCCGCCCGGAACCCACACACCGCCGTACCATCGGCGTGAGCAACACGGACAGGCGCCTGAAGCTTAATTTCGGCCCCCTGTACGGTGTCTCTATTGACTCAAAGCCAGGAGTCTATACCAGGGTCACGCTGACCCTGCCTGTCATAACAAATACAACAGAGGACGAATAAAGCAAAGGATGAGGGCCATGTACACAGTATTGATAGCTGATGATGAAGCAATTGTAAGGATGATGCTGAGTTCCATGATTGACTGGGATGAGATGGAGCTCAAACTGGCTGGCTGCGTATCTAACGGCCGTGAGGCCCTGGCCTATCTGGAGCAGCATCCGGTGGATATCCTGATTACGGATATCCAGATGCCGGTGATAGACGGCCTGGAGCTGATACGCCGGATAAAGGAATTCCATACCCAGCCGGAAATCCTGGTTCTCAGCGCATACAATGATTTCCCCTATGTTCGCCAGGCCTTTAAACTGGGAATCTATGATTACTGCCTGAAACGGGAAATCCATGAGGAAATGCTGAAACGGCATCTGACCAACATGAAGCAGCTTCTGTCGCAAAAGGGCAGGACTCAGACTTCAGGCGCCGAACATGTGAAAGACAGGAAACAGCTGCTGGCCCAGCTGCTGTGCGGGGAGCTTGAGCCGGAGGCAGCAGGGCTTCCTGAGCGATATTATATGGTCTATTTCTCAATCCAGAGGTATCAGGAAATCAGGAGAAATTTTGGAAACGATTTTGACAAAAACTTTCATGTCTCCCTGCTTAACCTGGCCGGCCAGATTTCACAGGTTGCAAACCACGGCGTTATCGTGCCGGACCATGTGACCAATCTGGTTATGGTCTATGAGACAGGCCCCCAGGACAACCAGGACCAGGCCCTGGAAGGCCTCTTGCGTGTCTGCCGGCGTCTGCTCAATGCCTGGAAGAACTACATGAACGTGGATGCATCCGCAGCAGTGAGCAGCCTGGCCCTTGGGCCTTCTGCCTTTGAGGAGAAGTTAGCAGAAGCCACCATGAACCTGACCATGAAATACGTCATGAAATCCCAGAACCTGTTTTCTTCCCTTGACTATTCCCGCTTTTCTCCCCTGGAAGCAATGGCCCGGGAGAATGAATTCCGTGAAATCATCCAGGCCCTAAAATCCAATAACACAGTGAGCTTCGAGTCTGCCCGCTCCCTTCTTTTGGCGCGCATACAGGAATCCCCTGTACGGCAGGCAGGCCTTCTGGCCCTCTATCTGGCCTATCATATTGCTGCCTCCCTGGTCCACCAGCTGGAGGATACGGACTATGTATACAGCACCAGTCTTCTGGAAGAAATATCCGGCCTAAAGACCAGCCAGGAAGTGTGTATATGGACCGTAAATTTTCTCAGCGACATGAAACGCTACGTACAGTTCCACTATCAGTTCGATTTCCCGGACGAGATATCCCGGGCCATTAATTATATCGACAGCCACTACTATAAACCCGATCTAACGCTCTATGAAGTGGCATCGGAAGCAGGCTTCAGCGAAAAATATTTCAGCACGCTTTTCAGCCGCAAAATGGGTATGTCCTTTTCCAGCTATATGAAACATCTGCGCATACACCACGCCAAGACCATGCTAAAAGAAACCAGCATGAAGCTTAAGGAAATAAGCGAGGCAGTGGGCTACAACAGCGTGGAATACTTCGTGCGGGTATTTTCCGCCCAGGAGGGGGTGAGTCCATCCTCCTACCGGAAACAGAGCCGTACCATTGTACAGTGAATCGAACCTTTTTTCATTGTTTTCATCCATCAGAATTGTTACACTGAATCTGACAAAAGCAATCACAAAGGAGGAAGCTATGAGAAAGAAAAGATTTTTGTTAGGCGCAGTGGCTCTTACGGCTGCCCTGGCAGCCACGGGTTGCAGCGGCACCCCCAACGGTTCCCAGGCAGCGGAC
>OBWM01001501.1_pt1 | contig 12526 bp, 10 predicted proteins | sample 1538041 | NCBI WGS metagenome assembly OBWM01 (sample SAMEA2580049, study PRJEB22360) | human gut metagenome | biome: human gut; feature: human-associated habitat; material: faeces | place: Denmark | collected 2008/2010
CGCCCCATCCGTAAGGCGTGGTGTGCCGGCTCGTGCCCGTCATAAGAAAGTTTTCGCCCTTTCCAAGGGCTTCAGCCTCCGCCGCAACAACGTCTACCGTGTTGCCAAGCAGGCTGTCATGCGCGCCGGTCAGTATGCCTATCGTGACCGCCGTGACAAGAAGGGTACGTTCCGCCGTCTGTGGATCGCCCGTATCAATGCCGGCGCTCGCGCCAACGGCATGACCTACTCCGTGTTCATGAACGGCCTCAAGAAGGCCGGCATCGGTCTCGACCGCAAGGTCCTTTCCGACATGGCCATCTTCGACAAGGAAGGCTTCGCCTCCCTCGTCAACCAGGTCAAGGGTGCCTAATTCGAAGCATGTCCGGACGGACGGTTTGCACTGAATCGTCTTGCTTTCATCCGGAAGCTTTGAGAAGAAGAGACTCGGTATTCGCTGGGTCTCTTTTTTTTCGCCCTTTTTTCCGTCCTTCGAGGACTCCGAGGCCGCAGCGCTTTCCCGTGAAAGCCTGCGGTCTGTCGCTTTTGAGCAAAAAAAATGGACATGATGACAAACCGTTCATCACCCATCTATGATGAAAAATAAGGAGCAGGTGCATCGCCAACCATTCAGATCAGCTCATGAAGAGATACGGGTGCGACGCAGATCTCGGTGTGGTGATGAGGGCTTGGTTCCTGCGAATCTTTCATGATGCGACTTCGGGCCGCAGGGGGGCGTGCTTTGCTCTCATCTTTTTCATGAAAAAAAGAGGCCGAAAGGCATCAGAATTTTCCCTAGGGCGTTGTGCCTAGACGTAGGGGTGTCTGTTCTCGTCAAAGTGACGAAAACGACTGCGCCTTCGGTGGGGTTCGTCGAAGCTCCTGCCGAAGTCTTGTCCGGGCGTCGGGGCGTCTAGTACAAACGCCCGAGGCAGTCCGAAAGTCGGCGCAGGTATACTGCGATGCGTGGTAACCCCCGACAACGGATCACCGCCGTCGCTGGGGCGCCTTTCGCAGAAGAACGATTCAATCGTCTTCACTTCAACCCTCCCTCCGAAAAAGGACAAGACTCATGGCGGATCCCAAGACTCAGACTGCCTGCGAGGAGAATCCGAAGGTGGGCTTCGGCGCGTACATCGCGCTCGCGCTTGCCATCATCATCTTCTCCGGCGTCTTCTACAAGATGCCCGACGCCTACAAGTGGCTCGGCGCCTTCGACTACACGACCCTCATCGGCAAGTACGGCACCATCGCCGGCACGGCCAGCAACTTTCAGGGCTCCGGCGGCTTCAGCGCCCGCGCGGGCTTCCTCTTCTCCCTCAATCTGTTCCCCGGTGTCATGCTCGCCATGGGCCTCATTGAGGTGCTCTCCTTCTACGGCGCTCTGCGTGCCGCTCAGGTCATCCTGACGCCGCTCCTCAAGCCGATCCTCGGCGTGCCGGGCTACACGGGCCTTGCCCTCATCACCGACCTTCAGTCCACCGACGGCGGCGCCGCCATCACGCGCGCCCTGCACGACGAAGGCCGCATCACGACGAAGAACCTCGTGACGATCTGCGCCTGGCAGTATACGGGCGCGGGCTGCGTGTCCAACTACTACTCCACCGTCTCCGGTCTCTTCACGCTCTTCACCGTAAAGGTCTGGATCCCGATGGCCCTCATTCTGGTCCTCAAGTTCGTGGGCGGCGCTCTGATCCGCACCATCCTCAGCACCGTTTATCGCAAGGACTTCGAAAATGACTAATCACTCCACCACCTCGAAGAATCCCTTCGACATCTTCATCGTCGGCCTGCGCAAGGGTCTCGACATCGGTCTCTACAGCCTGCTGCCGAACGTGCTGATGGCCTTCGTGCTCACGTACATGCTGAATCTCTTCGGCGTCATGAAGTTCCTCGGCGACACCTGCGGCGGCGTGATGGGCGCCTTCGACCTTCCGGGCGAGGCCATCACGGTGCTTCTCGCCACGTGGCTCTCCTGCGGCGCCGGTGTCGGCGTTGCCGCCAGCCTGGCCGCTGCCGGCCAGCTCAACGCCCATGACGTGACGATTCTCGCGCCGGCCTTCATTCTGATGGCCTCCCAGATCCAGTACATGGGCCGTCTTCTCGGCGTGGCCAACTGCCCGAAGAAGTACTGGCCGCTGCTCATGTTCAACAGCGTCTTCATGGCCTGCCTTGGCATGATCGTGATGCGCTTCGTCGCCTGACCGCGTCCCTGAGCAATCACAACCCGAAAGCCGACGGCTTTAGCCGCCGGCTTTCGCGCTTTCCGGTTCTTCAAAATTTTGGGAATGCAGACAAGTCGTTGTAAAATAAGATTTTTCGTCGGTCCTCTCTTGCGATGGGAGCCTCTTGCGAAAAGAAGCCGGAGACCATTCGGGCCTTTTTTCGCAACAGGCTGTCGCAGCAGGCAACCCCCGCGGCCGGCGCCGCGGCGCTCTTGAACATCCTCCGCGTCAGGCGTTACCCTCGGATGAGGATGCGCGGCCGCCATGGACCGGACGGGTGATCCCGCCCGGTTTTACAACATCAAAGTCGAGATCAGTGAACATGCAGGATCTTTCCGAACTCATCGAGTCCGCGCGTCAGGACTTCGCTCAGGCAGAGCAGCCCGCTGCCCTGGAAGACGCCAAGGCCAAGTACATCGGCAAAAGCGGCGCCGTGACGGCTCTCATGAAGAGCCTCGGCCAGCTCGCGCCCGAAGAGCGCCGCGCCCGCGGTCAGGAAATCAACAAGGCCAAGGCCGCTATCGAAGCCGCGCTCAACGCCCGCCGCGAACAGCTCGCTCAGGCCGCCATGCAGGCCAAGCTCGCCAGCGAAGCGATCGACGTGACCCTTCCGGGCCGCGTCCGCACCGAAGGCGGCATCCACCCCGTCATGCGCACATGGATGCGCATCGAGGAGATCTTCCGCTCCATCGGCTTCGACGTTGCCGACGGTCCCGAAATCGAAAGCGACTGGTTCAGCTTCACGGCCCTCAACAACCCGCCCAACCATCCCGCCCGCTCCATGCAGGACACGTTCTACGTGGACCGCTGCGACGAGGAAGGCCGCCAGCTGCCGCTGCGTCCGCACACCTCTCCGATGCAGGTTCGCTACGCCCGCACGCATGAGGCTCCGATCAAGATCATCGCCCCGGGCCGCACCTACCGCGTCGACTCCGACGCTACGCACTCCCCGATGTTCCATCAGGTCGAAGGCTTGTGGATCGGTGACGACGTGAGCTTCACCGACCTCAAGGGCGTCTACAGCGACTTCCTGCGCCGCTTCTTCGAGACGGATGACCTCGTCGTTCGCTTCCGTCCGTCCTACTTCCCGTTCACCGAGCCGTCCGTTGAAGTTGACATGATGTTCACGAGCGGTCCGCGCAAGGGCAAGTGGCTCGAGATCTCGGGCGCAGGCGAAGTGCACCCGAACGTCGTGCGCAACTTCGGCCTCGATCCTGAAAAGCACATCGGCTTCGCGTTCGGCTCCGGCCTCGAGCGCCTCACGATGCTCCGCTACGGCATCGACGACCTGCGCCTCTTCTTCGAAGGCGATCTGCGCTTCCTGCGTCAGTTCAACTAACCGGGCCAACCATCGAAAGGAATTACTGAAATGCTGTTTACAGAAGAGTGGCTGCGTCAATATTGCAATCCGCAGCTCAGCACCGAAGAGCTTGCCGAAACGCTCACGATGGCCGGCCTTGAAGTCGAGGAGGTCACGAGCGTGGCTCCCGCCTTCACGGGCGTAGTCGTCGCCGAGGTCCTCACCTGCCGCGATCATGAGAACTCCGACCATCTGCACGTCTGCGAAGTGAATGCCGGCACGGGCGAAACGCTCCAGATCGTCTGCGGCGCCCCGAACGTGCGCGCCGGCATCAAGGTCGCCTGCGCCACGATCGGCGCCGTCCTGCCGGGCGACTTCAAGATCAAGAAGTCCAAGCTGCGCGGCGTCGTGTCCATGGGCATGCTCTGCTCCGCCCGCGAACTCGGCATCAGCGAAGAGCACAACGGCATCTGGATTCTTCCGGAAGACGCGCCGATCGGCACGGACATCCGCGAGTACGCCAGGCTCGACGACTCCAAGATCGAGATCAAGCTCACGCCGAACCGCGGCGACGCGCTCTCCGTTACGGGAGTCGCCCGCGATCTCCATGCCGTGACCGGCGCTCCGCTCGTCATGCCCGCCATGGATCCGGTGCCCGCCACGTGCGAATGCGTCAAGCCCGTCGTGATCGAAGCCCCCGACCTCTGCGGCCGCTTCACGGGCCGCGTGATCCGCAACCTCAATCCCGCCGCCGAGACGCCGCAGTGGATGCGCGACCGCCTCGAGCGCGCCGGCATGCGCCACATCTCCGCGCTCGTCGACATCTCGAACTACGTCATGCTCGAGCTCGGCCGTCCGACGCACTTCTTCGACCTCGCCAAGCTTGAAGGCGACCGCATCACCGTGCGCTGGGCCCGCGAAGGCGAAAGCCTGAAGCTGCTCAACGAGCAGACGGTCGAACTCACGCCCTACTACGGCGTGGTCTGCGACGGCGACACGCCGTCGTGCATCGCCGGCATCATGGGCGGCGAAAAGAGCTCCGTCTCCGAAACGACGACCGACCTCTTCATCGAGGCCGCCTTCTGGCAGCAGCTCGCCATCCAGGGCCGCTGCCGCAAGCTCAACTTCTCGACGGACGCCGCCTACCGCTTCGAGCGCGGCGTCGACTTCGGCACGAACGCCCAGCACATGGAATACGTCACGCGCCTCGTCCTCGAGATCTGCGGTACGTCCGAAACCCGCGTGGGCCCGGTCGACGACCAGATCGTCAACCTCCCCGAAAGGAAGCCCGTCACGATGCGTGTCGCCCGCTGCCTGAAGGTGGTCGGCATGGACATCCCCGTCGAGGCCATGCACAACACGTTCACGCGCCTCGGCTTCGAATACACGTTCGACGGCGAGGTCTTCACGGTTCAGGCTCCGTCGCACCGCTTCGACATCGAGATCGAGGAGGACCTCATCGAGGAGGTTGCCCGTCTCTACGGCTACGAAAAGCTTCCCGACCGTCCGCCGCTCGCCCGCATTGCGATGAAGTCTCCGAAGGAGGCCTCCCGCACGGGTCACGCGCTTCGCCGTGAAATGGCCGTCCTCGGCTATCAGGAGCTCATCAACTTCTCGTTCGTGCCCGAAGCCTGGGAAAAGGACTTCGCCGGCAACGACGCGCCGATCCGCCTGCTCAACCCGATCGCGAGCCAGCTTTCCGTCATGCGCACGCAGCTCGTGGGCGGTCTCGTCGACATTCTGAAGTACAACCTCAACCGCAAGGCCGAACGAGTCCGCGTCTTCGAGCTCGGCCGCGTGTTCTTCCCGGATCCCGCCGTGCTTGACGGTCCGTGGTCCGTCAAGGGCGTGCGCCAACCGTCCCACATCGCAGGCCTCGCCTACGGCACGGCCAGCGACGTTCAGTGGGGCGTCGAAGCCCGCCGCGTCGACTTCTACGACGTCAAGGGCGACGTCGAGCGCCTCGTCGCTCCGCTCAAGGCCCGCTTCGTGAAGGAGGTCTTCCCCGCCCTTCATCCGGGTCGCAGCGCTGCCATCTACGTCGGCGAAAAGCGCGTCGGCTTCATCGGCGAACTTCATCCGAAGCTCGTGCACGAATACGGCCTGCCCAATGCGCCGGTCGTCTTCGAGCTTGAGGTCGAGCCGCTTCTCACGCTCGAGCTGCCGCGCTACACGCCCGTGAGCAAGTTCCAGCCGATGCGCCGCGACGTCGCCGTCGTGGTACCTGCCGACTTTGAAGTGCAGGTTCTCATGGACGCCGTCAACGACGCCCGCGTCTCCGACGCCCGTCTCGGCGCGCTCGTCTCTTTCGGTCTCTTCGACCTCTATCGTCCGAAGACCGACGAGGGCGATGCCGAGAAGTCGCTTGCCTTTGCAGTCGAGCTCAACTCGACGGGCGAGGAGGCCCTTACGGACGCAGAGGCTGATGCAACGATGCAGGCCCTCGTCGAGGTGCTCGAACGTGCCGGTGCACGCCTTCGCGCTTGATCAACGTCTTCATCCTGCGATCTGCGCCCTCTCCGTGAGGGCGCAGGTCGAGAATCCTTATGAAATCCTTCACTGAATCTGGTGTCCTCTTCCCCAACGACTGGGAGAACGAGCCCGAAGAGCCCGCGGTTCCGCCGCCCGCCCCCGAGCCCAAGCCCGAGCGCAAGGTGCGTGACACGGCCGCAAGGCCCGCCCCGAAGCTCGCGTCCGAGGACGAAGACCTGGACTACGGCACGCCCTGCTTCAAGAGGGCGGACCTGGTCGATCTGCTCTGCGAGGAGCACGGGTTCGATGTCGCCGAGAGCCGCGCCTTCGTGGCGGAGTTCTTCGACATGATCTTCGACCATCTCGTGCAGGGACATATGGTCAAGCTCTCGGGACTGGGCAGGTTCTCCGTGCGCTACAAGGCGCCGAGACCCGCCCGGAACCCCTGGACGGGCGAAACGGTCATGCTCGAGGAGCGTACGGTGGTCTGCTACCAGTCCTCCGACACTCTCAACACTCGCGTCACTGCGAAGCTTCGTGAGAAGAAGAAGGGCTGAAAACGCCTGCAAAAAAGCAGGGCTATCACGTAAATATGGTATTTGAAGAAATGCTCTTGCTTTTTTCGGCAAGCTAGGATAAACTTCAAATCCTTCGGGGCGTAGCGCAGCCTGGTAGCGCACTTGCATGGGGTGCAAGGGGTCGCGAGTTCGAATCCCGCCGCCCCGACCAAATCCAGGAAAAGAGGTTGTTCAGAAATGAACAGCCTCTTTTTTTTTCATCCGTACCTAGCGCCCGGGGGCCTCCGGTCGTTTCGAGCCGTAAGGTTCCCTTGAGGTTCGCGGTCTAACATTCATGATGCAGGCGTCCGCACGCGGCGGGCGCCTTTCGATTCCACGACCCAAGGAGAGACGTCATGACGCCGCAGGAAGCCGTCAGTGCATTTTTCAACACCATGAGGAGCGAGACCGATCAGGCGGGTCTCATGTACTCGCAGTTCGCCGTCGTTCAGGCGCTCGATTACGTCATCGACCGCTGGGAGGATCTCAACCCGCTCGCCCGCGACAAGGCGGGGAACCGCACTCGAGAATGGCTCGAGCACCTTGAGACGGTCTTCGGCGGCATGAGCACCGAGGAGCTCTGCGCGCACAAGTTCGACTTCTCCGCCGAGCTTCGCGACATCGCCGACCGCGGCTTCACCGAGGACCGCGTGATCCCCGACTACAGGGGCGACAACTTCCAGCGCGTCGCACAGGCCCGCGCCATTCTCGCCGACGGCATCTACGGCTCCGTCGACGGCATCGTCGCGCACATCAGGGACCAGGGCTGCCCCTACGCACTCCACGCCACGAGCCTTGAAATCGTCCGTCGCCTCGCTCGCATCGACGTCGAGCGCTTCGGTGAGGACAACTGCCCCGGCCAACTGAAGATGCTCGAGACGATCGAGTCGCTGCGCGGCTGATTTGCATAAGTCGACATATGCGCGTCCGAACTTCGGACGCGTACCCGAAGTCCCGTCCGGCGTCCGCCTGCGGGACTTTTGCGTTTGAGCCTTCATGCCCCTTCTTGCGCTTTCATCGGGCAGGCTTTGCTAAGATCGAAGGATGCCGCCTGCGCACGCCGCAGCCGGCGCTCAGAAAAAGAGGAGAGGATAGTGCGTACTGCATTCAAACTTCTGCCGGTCGTCGCCGGCATCTTCGCCGCGGCCTTTGCCGCTCCGTCCCACGCCGTCGGAGGCCCGAGCGGCCTCAAGGTGGGCTATGCCGTGCAGGGCACGCTCGGCGAGACGATCGTGAATCCCTACGGGCTTGCGCCCCTCACTGCCGTCATCAGGAACGGCGGCTACGTCCTCAAGCATGCGACCGTGCGCATCGTCCCGAAGGAGGGTGGCCAGGAGATCAAGTACGACGTTGGCCCGCAGACCCTGCGCACGCACGGCGGCATTCCCGTCTTCGGCCTCTACGCGGGCTGGCGCAATACGGTCGAGGTGACCTATACGCGCGTCTTTCAGGGCGAGGAGAAGACCGTGACGGAAAGCTACGTGATCAACACGCAGCCTGCCTGGCTTGAAACGACGGGAAATCCCGCGATTGCCCAGAACTTCATGACGGCCAAGGTGACGACGCCCGCGCCCAAGGAATTCTCAGATCGCCTCTACTTCATCAACAATCTCGGCGCAGCCGATGTGCGCGCGAGTCGCGCGGTCTGGAACAATCCCGTGGGCGGCGCCCTGCAGTGGAACAATCCGCCGCGAAACGCGATTCTCGACACGAAGGGCGAGATCCGCTGGTACATGAAGGCCGACCGCATCTATGATCCCGAGTCGCTCTACGACGCGGGCATCATGATGGGCTTCCATCAGAACGCCGACGGCGCGCTCTCCTGGGGCTACGGCCAGCACTATGCGAAGTACGATCTGCTCGGCCGCAAGGTCTTCAACCGCCGCCTGCCCCCCAACTACGCCGACTTCAGCCACGCGATGATGCCCGCTGAAAACGGCGGCTACTTCCTGCGCGTCGCTTCGCCCGACCTCAGGCGCGCCGACGACACGCGCGTGCGCACGGTCCGCGACGTGATCATCGAGGTCGACGCCTCGGGCGAGGTCGTCGACGAATGGCGCCTCTTCGAGATTCTTGATCCGAACCGCAACATCGTCCTCAAGTCGATTGACCAGGGCGCCGTCTGCCTCAACATCGACACGTCGCAGTCGGGCAAGACGCTTTCCGCCGAGCAGCTCGCCAAGCTCGAGGCCCAGCACGCCTTCGGTGACATCGCGGGCACGGGTGCGGGCCGCAACTGGGCCCACGTCAACTCAGTCGACCACGACCCCGTCGACGACTCGATCATCCTCTCCTCCCGCCACCAGTCCGCCGTCGTCAAGATCGGCCGTGACAAGCAGGTGAAGTGGATCCTCGCCGCCCCGAACGGCTGGCGCGACGGTCTGAAGGACAAGGTCCTCACGCCCGTCGGCAAGGACGGCAGGCCCCTCTCGTGCCGCATCGGCAAGTGCGAGGGCGGCTTCGACTGGACCTGGACGCAGCACACCGCCTGGAAGATCGATGAGCTGAGCAAGGGCGACATTGTCTACGTCTCCGTCTTTGACAACGGCGACGGCCGCGCCTTCGTGCAGCCCGAGGACCAGAACGAGAAGTACAGCCGTGCCGTCGTCTACAAGATCGACCAGAAGGCTATGACCGTCGAGCAGGTCTGGGAGTACGGCAAGGAACGCGGCCATGAGCTCTACTCGCCGATCACGTCCTCCGTCGAGTATCAGGCCGACAAGAATTCGGTCGTCGTCTACTGGGCGAGCATCGGCACGGGCAGCAAGACCGGCCCCGCGCCCGTCCTGACGGAATTCCGCTGGGGCGAAACGAAGCCTGCTTTCGAGATGCACCTCAAGGGCGGTATGGGCTATCGCGCACTGCCGATCGATGCGCAGAAGGCCTTCGTCCGCTGACGCTCCTGCAGCCTGACGGGCCGACAGGATGACAAGGGGAGGATTCCGCAGGGAGTCCTCCCTTTTTTATCTCGGGGGGCCTTAGCTCAGGCAATTTTGTCAGACAACGAACTAGCGGCTTCTTGTACAGGAGATTTGACGGGCAGAAGTTTCTGAAGGTGTGTCTTCGCCGCTCGGACCGCAAAAAAAGCGCCCGACCAAATGCCGGTCGGGCGTTGAAGGGGCGCGGAACTACCAGATTCCGCTAAAGGACCGGAAGAGGAACAATCGCGCTGCCGGCCTCTGGCAGAGCGAAGGGGAGGAGATTGGAACCCCTGATGTCCCTTTCCATGTGACACATGCTAACCCGACTCGGACCGGGGGTGGTTAAGCCCCGAATAAGAATCCGACCAAATCACTCGGGATTTGATCTTGCTCAATAAATGAGAACGTTTCTTAAGTGCTTTTAAGCAAAAAGGGCCCTGCGGCGGGGTTTCGGGTGTCATGAAATCGTCATGAAATGTTCACGGGGGCGTCAAGCCGGGTGTTCATACTGCGTTCACGTACAGGAGAACAGCACCTGCACGACTTTTAAAACTGAATGGAACACTTATTCATCATGCAGAACACCATCTTTTCCCGCCGCCGCGTCGTGACCTTCGTCTGCGCCGCCTCCGTCCTTGCCGCCTGCGGTACGACGTTTGCCGCCGGCACGGTCAACCTCAACGGCTCCACGACGGTTCTTCCGGTCATGCAGCAGGTTTCCGAAGCCTTCATGCAGAAGAACCCCGGCGTTGTCGTGACGATCTCCGGCACGGGTTCCGGCAACGGCATCAAGGCGCTCCGCGACAAGATGACCGATGTGGCCATGTCGAGCCGCGACCTCAAGGACAAGGAAAAGAAGGACTTCGAAGCCCACGGCATCAATCCGGTCAAGATCCCTGTCGCCCTTGACGCCATTATCCCTGTCGTCTCCCCGAAGAACGCCGTCGCCTCCCTTACGATGGAGCAGTTGCGCGACCTCTTCGCCGGCAAGATCAAGAACTGGAAGGAACTCGGCGGTGCCGACGCTCCCGTGGTCGTGGTCGGCCGCGACTCCTCCTCCGGCACGTTCGAATCCTGGCAGGAACTCGTCATGGGCAAGACCCGTGTGTCCCAGCGCGCTCTCCTCCAGAGCTCCTCCGGCGGCGTCGTTCAGGCCGTTGCCGGCAATCCGAACGCCATTGGCTACATCGGCGTGGGCTACCTCGACAGCCAGATCAAGGGCCTCGTCGTGAACGGCGTCCAGCCCGGTGCCAAGACCGCTCAGGACGGCACGTGGCCGATCTCCCGCGAACTCTACCTCTTCACCTCCGGCCAGCCGCAGGGCGACGCCAAGAAGCTCGTCGACTACACGCTCTCCGCCGAAGGCCAGCAGTTCGTCTCCAAGTCCGGCTTCGTTCCGCTCAAGTAATCGCCTGACCGGCGAGATGCAAGCGGTCAGAAAAACCGATTGAAGCACGCCGGCCGATCGCCCTCGATTCGGCCGGCGTTTCTTTTGCTCCAGAAAAGATCCAGCCTTTCCAAGGATCCCTCATGCTCAACTACAGATCAGCAGACACGCTGTTCAGAAGGGCCTCGGGCACCGTGGCGTGCGTGAGCGTGCTTGCGCTCACGGCCATCGTGCTCTTCCTGCTCGCACAGGGCCTTCCGATCTTCAAGGACGTTCCCATCGGGGACTTCCTCTTCACGACCGACTGGTACCCGACGGACGAACCGCCGGTCTTCGGTCTCGGCGCCATGATCGTCGGCTCCTTTGCGGCCGCCGTACTCACCGCCGTCATCGCCGTGCCGCTCGGCGTGCTCACCGCCGCGGCCCTTCACTGCGCGGTCCCCGCCTGGGCCGCCCGAATCCTCAAGCCCGTCATCGAGCTGATGGCGGCGCTGCCCTCGGTGGTCATCGGCTTCATCGGCATGGTGATCGTCGCCCCGTGGCTTCAGGAGACGTTCAACCTCCCGACCGGCCTCAACCTCTTCAATGCGGGCCTGATGCTCGCCTTCATGTGCATCCCGACGATCGCCTCGATTTCCGAGGACGCGCTCAGGAACGTGCCGGGCGCGCTTCGCGAGGCCTCGCTCGCCCTTGGCGCCACTCGCTGGGAGACGCTCTGCCGCGTCGAGCTTCGCTGGGCCATGGGCGGCATCGGCACCTCCGTCATGCTCGGCCTCTCGCGCGCCATCGGCGAAACGATGGTCGTGCTGATGGTGGCGGGCGGCGCGGGCATCATCCCCGAAAGCATCTTCGATCCGGTCCGTCCGATGACGGCGGGCATTGCGGCCGAAATGGCTGAGGCCGCCGTGGGCGGCGAGCACTACCACGCGCTCTACGCCGCGGGTCTGCTCCTCTTCCTGATCACCTTCGCCTTCAACCTCGCCGCGTGGTACTTCACGCGCCGTCTCTCCCTCAGGAGCGCATGATGAAAGATCTCAAGATGCGCAATCTCTCCGGCCTCGCAGGCTTCACGGTGATGCGCGGCGCCGCCCTCGTGTGCGTGCTCTCGCTCGTCTCGATGCTCGGCGTCATCTTCTGGAACGCCATGCCCGCCATGACCTGGGAGTTCTTCACCGAAGCCCCGCGCAACATGATGAGCGAAGGCGGCATCTGGCCCTGCATCGTGGGCACGTTCCTCCTCGCCGCAGGCGCCCTCGTGATCGCGCTGCCGCTCGGCGTCATGAGCGCCGTGTTCCTCAACGAGTACAACCTCGACTCGCCCGTCATCACCGTGATCCGCCTCTCGATCGCGAACCTCGCGGGTGTTCCGTCGATCATATTCGGCCTCTTCGGCCTGACGTTCTTCGTGGTCTTCTGCGGCTTCGGCGTGAGCCTTCTCTCCGGCATCCTCACGCTTGCCGTGTTGAGCCTGCCGATCATCATCAATACGACGGAAACGGCCCTCAAGCAGATCCCGCAGGACTGGCGCGAAGCCTCGCTCGCCCTGGGCGCCACGCGCTTCGAGACGATCATGAAGGTGATCCTGCCGAACGCGCTCCCCGGCATCCTCACGGGTGCCATCCTCGCGCTCGCCCGAGCCGCAGGTGAAACCGCCGCCGTGATGTACACGGGCACGGTCTTCTTCA
>OBWM01001503.1_pt1 | contig 12498 bp, 8 predicted proteins | sample 1538041 | NCBI WGS metagenome assembly OBWM01 (sample SAMEA2580049, study PRJEB22360) | human gut metagenome | biome: human gut; feature: human-associated habitat; material: faeces | place: Denmark | collected 2008/2010
TTGGGCGGTCATGCTAACATTGTATTATTCTTATAATACAAAAACTCAAAAGGGGAAAAATCATGTTTTCAAAATTTAGTGTGCGCAAGCCATATACTGTCATCGTGGGAGTCATACTGGTAATTATTCTGGGTATCGTCTCTTTTTCCAAGATGACTACGGACTTGCTTCCGAGTATGGAACTTCCATACGCTCTTGTCATGACCACGTATCAGGGGGCTTCTCCTGAAGAAGTGGAGACTGCGGTGACAAAGCCGGTGGAACAGGCCATGGCAACCATATCCAACATCAAACAGGTGGCATCTTCCTCCAGTGAGAATATGTCCGTTGTCTATATGGAGTTTGAAGGCGATGCCAATATGGATTCAGCAGCGCTTGACATGCGGGAAAAGCTGGATATGATCAAAGGATACTGGCCTGATAAAGTAGGCAACCCTACGATTATGAAATTAAATCCGGATATGATGCCGGTGCTTGTGACTGCGATTGATTCGGACAACAAAGATATGTCTGAGATCTCAAAGCTGATCAAAGACAAAGTTTCTCCGGGTGTGGAGGCCGTGGAAGGTGTTGCCTCTGTCGGTGAGACTGGAATGCTTGAAGAGAATATCAATGTTATCATCAATGAGGACAAGATTAAATCATTGAATAAAAAAATCCAAAAAGCTTTGGACGGCCAGTTTGATGAGGCGCAGGATGAACTGGACCGGGCGAAAGCAAAGCTTGACGGGAGCAAGGCACAGCTGAATTCCAAGAGAACGGAACTCAACGATACCCTTGCGAAAGCACAGACGGCTTTAAACAGCGGGAAATTAAGCCTTGCCCAGAAGGAAGTAGAGGTCACAAGTGCTCTTACCAATCTTCAAAATCAGAAAAAAGCTCTGGAACTTGTAAAACAGGCAGGGGAAGAAGGACTTAAACAGCTGGAGGCACAGCTTAAAACTGTGACGGATCCCGTGCAGAAGGCACAGCTCCAGGCTCAGATTACAGAGATTAAAAAGCAGCTGAGAACGGCAGACAGTACCATAAAGACCCTGGATAAAAATATCGGGGTTTTACAGAAAGCGCTGAAGCAGATTCAGGACGGCAAAAAACAGATTGATGCCAATCTGACGACAGTGACTGCGCAGACCGCCAATGCCAACAGCCAGATGACATCAGGAGAGATCGGAATCGCACAGGGCGAATCACAGATCGCCATGGGCCAGCAGCAGCTGGATGCCAGCAAAAAGCAGGCAAAAGCGGCGGCTGACATAAAAGATAAACTGACTGTGGACAATGTGAAAGCCATGCTGATCGCACAGAATTTTGAAATGCCTGCGGGATATATTTCCGAGGACAACACACAGTACCTGGTCAGAGTCGGGGATAAAGTCACCAGTCAGGAAGATCTGGAAGACATGGAGCTGATGGATCTGGGTATTGATAACTTTGCGCCCATCCGTTTAAGCGATGTTGCGGATGTTGCAGTTGTCAACAATAAAAAAGACAGTTACTGCCGGGTAAACGGAAACGATGCAGTTGTCCTGAGTATCCAGAAACAGAACAATTACTCCACGGCAGACGTATCAAAGAGGGTTTCCGAGAAGCTTGATACACTAAAAAAAGATAATCCGGGACTGCACTATACAAATTTGATGGATCAGGGCATCTATATCGACATGGTCGTGGGCTCTGTTCTGCAGAATCTCGGAATGGGAGCGGTGCTCGCAGTGCTGATCCTGCTTGTGTTCTTAAAGGATATCAAGCCGACGGCTGTCATTGCCTGCTCTATTCCGATCAGTGTAGTGTTTGCAGTAGTCATGATGTATTTCAGCGGCATTACCTTAAATGTTATTTCCCTTTCGGGACTTGCACTTGGGGTTGGAATGCTGGTGGATAACTCTATCGTCGTCATAGAAAATATTTACCGGCTCAGGAAAGAAGGGGTGCCGGTCAAAGAGGCGGCGATCGAGGGAGCAAAAGGAGTGGCCGGTGCGATTACGGCTTCCACACTGACTACGATCTCGGTTTTCCTGCCGATCGTGTTTACAACAGGGCTTACAAGGAAGCTGTTTTCAGATATGGCATTGACGATCGGATATTCACTGATTGCCAGTCTGATCGTTGCAGTGACCTTTGTTCCGATGATGTCCGCGGGAGTGCTTCACAAAGTGACAGAAAAGGACAACAGGCTGTTTGACGGACTTCAGTCTCTGTACCGCGGAGTCATGGATAAGGTGCTCAGAAGAAAATGGATCGCTATTGTGCTGACACTCGCAGTGTTTGTGGGAACAGTGATTGGGGCAACGAAGATTGGAACTTCCCTGATGCCGTCTATGGACAGTTCACAGATGAGTCTTACCATTGAGATGCCGAAGGGATCAGGCCTGAGTGATACGGCAGCTATGTCTGATACGGTTATGAAAAAAATTCGTGAGATTCCTGATGTAGATGGTGTCGGAGCTATGGTGAGCAGTTCATCAGGCATGGGAGGCACTTCGTCGGGAAGCAAGGCAAATCAGGATACAGCCAGCATGTATATCATGCTGAAAGAAGATAAAAAGCAGACAAATAAAGAGATAAAAAATGAGATCCTAAAAAAGACAAAGAAATTTGACTGTGAGATCCAGGTACAGGAGTCCAACATGGATATGAGCGCCCTCGGAGGAAGCGGGATCGCCATTGAAGTCAAGGGTAATGATATGAAAACGCTCCGCAAAACAGCCAGTGATATTGCAAAAAGGGTAGAATCCGTCAAAGGTACAAAGAATGTCAGTGACGGACAGGAGGAGACGACCCCGGATATTCATGTGACAGTTGATAAGGCAAAAGCCGCAAAATACGGTCTCACGGTAGCAACCGTTTATCAGCAGCTCAGCTCCAAGATTCAGGAGGGTTCCACTGCTACAACCATCAGTCAGAATGAGAAGCAGTGGGATGTAAAAGTGTCCAATGATACCAAGGACAATATTACAAGGGCGCAGTTAAAGAAAATGAAGCTCACCGGAACTAAGAAAGGAGAGAGCAAGCAGGTAGCACTATCCAAAGTGGCCAGCTTCAGTGATACCGACAGTCTCTCTACGATCTCAAGATCCGCTCAGGAGAGAATACTGAATGTAACCGCAGAGCTTGAAGACGGGTATAATATCGGTATCGTCAGCCAGAATGTGACCAAAGCGCTGAAGGGATACAAGGCGCCTGCAGGGTACAGTTATAAAGTGGCAGGTGAGATGGAATCCATAAATGATACGGCGGGGCAGGTAGGATTGATGCTGATCCTGGCAATCGCATTTATGTATCTGATTATGGTGGCACAGTTCCAGTCACTCAAGTCTCCTTTTATTATTCTGTTTACAATTCCTCTGGCATTTACGGGAGGACTGATCGGACTGTTTGTGGCGGGCAAGGATCTGAGTATCATTGCCATGATCGGTTTCGTCATGCTGTCCGGTATCATTGTAAATAATGGTATCGTTCTGGTGGATACGATCAATCAGCTGAGGGATAAAGGTTACGAGCTTATGGATGCTGTCATAACTGCCGGTTCCATGAGAATCCGGCCGATTTTGATGACGGCGATCACGACAATTCTGGGTCTTTCTACCATGGCACTGGGTCTCGGATCCGGGGCAGAGATGGTACAGCCGATGGCCATCGTTACGATCGGGGGACTGATTTATGGAACGCTGCTTACCTTAATCTTTATTCCTTGTATCTACCTGGTATTTAACAGAAAGAAGAAAAAGCACAGATCTTGATTTTCTTACAAATGTATTAAATAAATGCGGTTGGCTTTACATTTTGATGATGGAAAGCTATAATAAGACAAGAATCATGTCATATATTTGACATGGTTTTTGTTTGTAAAGGAGTGAAACATGAAAAAACAGGATGGATTTCTATGGAATTTTATTCCGAAATATGCAGTGCTTCCTTTAATATGTTCTTTTACTTTTAATTCATTAATATATACGGGCACGCAGATCCTGTGCAGCGACTTAAAACATTATGACTTTACCACGGCATTTGACCGTGCAGTTCCTCTGATACCGGGATTTACGAGTATCTATCTGATCTGTTATCTGTTCTGGGCTGTGAATTATATTATGATAGGAAGGATTGGGAAGGAGCATTTATACCGGTTCTTAGTAGGGGATCTACTCTCAAGAGTTATCTGCGGTATCTTCTTTGTAATGGTTCCGACGACTCTCGCAAGGCCCGAAATAACCGGAACCGGGATATGGGACCAGATGCTGAATCTGGTTTACACGGTGGATCCGTCGGCAAATCTGTTTCCGTCCATCCATTGTCTGGTCAGCTGGTTTTGTTATGTGGGGATCAGGGGACAGAAAAAAGTTCCTTTGTGGTACCAGCGTATTTCCTGTGTTTTTGCAGTGCTGGTATGCATTTCCACTCAGGTTACGAAGCAGCATTACATCATAGATCTGATAGCAGGGATACTGCTGGCGGAGGCTATGTATCTGGTCGGTCAGAAGACGGATTGGTATCTGAAGCTGCAGAGTTTTTTTACAAAGATCAACCGGGGTGTACATTTGGAGAGGGCAATCGACAAAGAGGTAGGTTATGGAGAATAAGAAGCGCTGGATTGGCAATGGCATCTTCTTTTTTGCACTGTTCGGGCTTACATTTTATGCAATCTTTCGAGGAAAAGAACTGCCGGAACTTTTAAAAACTATGAGAAGTGTCAGCCCTGTTTATTATATATTAGGCTTTGGGCTGATCATCGTATTTGTCTGTTGTGAATCTTTTATTATCTACAGAATGCTGCGTGTACTCCGGTATCGGGTTCCAAAAAGGCACTGCATTCTTTATTCATTCGTAGGATTTTTTTTCAGCTGCATTACGCCTTCGGCCACCGGAGGACAGCCGGCTCAGCTTTACTATATGAACCGGGATAAGATCGATGTTTCGGTGGGAACCGTTGTTTTGATGATCGTTACAATTTTATATAAGTTTGTATTAGTATTTCTGGGAGCGGCGATCTTTGTGTTCCGGCACAGCCTGATTACAGACTATATATCTCAGGTAGCATTTTTCTTTTATCTCGGTATCGGACTGAATGTTTTCTGCGTCGCACTGATGCTGATGCTGGTATTTGAACCGACGCTTGCGTCCAGAGTGCTTCTGTCAATGATACGGATGCTGGAAAAAATTCATATCCTTAAAAAGAAAGAAGAGCGGATCAGAAAAATAGAGGGCTGGATGCAGGACTACCATAAGGCTGCTGCAGTCATTAAAGAATATAAACTCATGATTTTTGAGATGTTTTTGGTGACTTTGGTTCAGAGAATTCTGCATTTTTCCATCACATATCTTGTCTATAAGGCGCTGGGACTCTCTGCACTTGGATTTGTTGATATTGTAGCACTTCAGTGTGTCATATCGATCTCGGTGGATATGCTTCCTCTTCCGGGAGGAATGGGAATCAGTGAAGGCTTGTTTTTAAGTATTTTCCATAAGATATTCAGGGGCAGTTTGCTGTATCCGGCAATGCTGCTGAGCCGGGGAATCAGTTATTATGCTCTGGTGCTGATCAGTGCATTCTTGACTTTTGTGGCTCATGTGACAATAAAGCGTAAGGAATAGAGGTTTAATTATGATAGGATTTTATAATGTGTCAGTGATACTGACATATGCAGGTGTCGTCAGTGCTGTGTTCGGTATGTCAGCGGCATTTAACGGAAACTTTAAAATAGCAATGATTTGTCTGATGATCTCCGGATTTACAGATATGTATGACGGAACCGTCGCAAAAATGATCAAACGCTCCGATGACGCAAAGAAATTTGGAATCGAGATTGATTCCCTCTGTGATCTGATCTGTTTTGGAGCGTTTCCTGTCGTCATAGGTTATTCCATGGGGATGGATGCCTGGTATGCAAAAATCATATATATGATGTACATTCTGGGAGCGGTGATCCGGCTGGCATTTTTTAATGTCACCGAAGAACAGAGACAGGCAGAGACAAGCGAGAGAAGAAAACATTACCGGGGACTTCCGGTCACATCGGTAGCACTGATTCTGCCCGTCGTATATCAGCTGAAAAGGTTTTTTACAGCACAGTTTCCATACATATATCTGCTGGCAGTATTGATCATTTCTCTGCTGTTTGTAATTGATTTCAGTGTGTTTAAGCCGGGAAAGAAGTGCATGTTCGCATTTGTAATTATAGGCATCCTGATCGCCGTCAGAATATATTTTCTTTAAAGGAGAAAAGAAATGAAATACGTGGATCAAAAAGGCCGCTGTTATGAGGAAGAAACTTTTCAGGATAAATTTCTGAAGCTTCTTTATGGAACTTACATCGGCCGTATCAAATTAAAGATTCTCACAAAGCCCTGGATATCCAGGCTGGGAGGTCTTTTTCTGAGTACAGGCTTCTCAAAGTGTCTGATCGAGCGGTTTGTCAGAAAAAATAAGATCGATATGAGGGAGTATGAGGACAGGATCTATACGTCTTATAATGATTTTTTCACGAGGAGGATCAAGCCTGGAAAGCGGCTGCTTCCTGAAAATCAGGACATTCTGTTCAGTCCTTGCGACTGTAAAGCAAGCGCATACCGCATAACAGAAGACACGTCATTTTGTGTGAAAGATACGGTCTATACCGTGGAGTCACTGCTTAGAAGCAGAAAGATCGCTGACCATTTCAGAAACGGCTACGCAGTCATTCTGCGCCTTACAGTCGATGATTATCACAGGTACTGCTATTTTGACAACGGCACGAAGAGCAGGAATTATTTTATAAAAGGGGCCTACCACACTGTGAATCCGACAGCCAATGACTATGTGTCTGTCTATAAAGAAAATGCCAGGGAGTTTACCATGATGAAGACGGAGCATTTCGGCGATGCAGTCCAGATGGAAGTTGGAGCTCTGATGGTAGGGCGGATCGTAAACCATCACGAAGAAGGCATCATGCACCGCGGTATGGAAAAGGGATATTTTGAGTTTGGAGGCTCCACCATCGTTCTGCTTTTCAGAGGCGACAAGGTAGAGATCGATGAATGTTTATTGGAAAGAACGAAAGACGGACGTGAGACAAAACTAAAACAGGGCCAGCGTTTAGGCATGGCAAAAAAACAAAGTCTGCAATCATAATTGTAGGCTTTTTCTGTTTTATAAATTGAGTCAGCGGGCATGATTCGGGATTTAGGGAGGAAGAGGAAAATGCTTAATTATCATGAACTTTCAAAAGAACTGCAGAAGGAAATCATCAGGGACCGGCAGGTGGGCTGGAAAAATCCCTATGCATGTACGGATGAACAGGTGATCCGGAAAAATCGGGAAAGAGATAAGGCCAGCCTCTGGAGACCGGCTTTTGTCCGGGATGTGGAAAAGATCATCCACTCTCCATACTACAACCGGTATACAGATAAGACCCAGGTATTTTCATTTTTCCTGAACGATGATATTTCCAGAAGATCTCTGCATGTACAGCTTGTCTCAAGGATTGCCAGAAATATCGGTAAGCTCCTGGGTTTAAACTGTGACCTGATCGAGGCGGTCGCCCTCGGACACGACATCGGACACACGCCGTTCGGACATGCGGGAGAACGGTATTTGGATGAACTTTATCATGAGAAGACAGGACAGTGTTTTCAGCACAATATTCAAAGTGTGCGGGTGCTGGACGGGATGTTTGAGCGGAACCTTTCACTGCAGACATTGGATGGAATCCTGTGTCACAATGGAGAATTTGAACAGCAGGAGTACCGTCCCTGCCGGATGGATACTTTTGAAGAGTTTTATGAGAAGATGGGAAACAGCAGTCAAAACAAAGACTATATCAAAACTCTGATCCCCTCAACCCTGGAAGGATGTGTGGTCAGGATCTGCGATATGGTAGCCTATCTTGGCAAGGACCGGCAGGATGCGAAGAAAGCAAAGTTGATTGAGAGCAGTGATATTTTTACTCAGGGGGAGATCGGAGTAGAAAATGCGGAGATTATCAATAACATGATCGTGAACATTGTTGAAAACAGTTACCGAAAAGACTATATCATGCTGGATTCAAAGTATTATGATGCCATGAAGATCGCCAAGAAAGAAAACTATGAACAAATTTATTTCAACAAAAAACTGGACTGTATTTATTCGGAAAATGTGGCTCCGATGTTCCGGGAAGTCTATGAAAAGCTGTATGCTGATTTGATCGCGGGAAATGAAGAATCGGTGATTTTTAAACACCATATAGAATACGTGGAGGAGGCCAGGTCTTATTATGATGCGTCAAGATCCTACGCAGAGGAGGAGCCGAACCGGATTGTGGCCGATTATATTGCGAGCATGACAGATGATTATTTTGTAGATCTCTACCATCACTTATTTCCGAAAGGGAAATACCATGTGAATTATAAGTCTTATTTTGAAAATTGATATCAATAAAAACTTGACAATTTTAGAAAAGTTGCGTATGATAAGGCTGTAAATGATATTGGTTATCAATTTATAGAGGCACCGCAGAGAGACAGATGCGAATGGGAGGCAGTATGACCACAGAACTTAGCCGGGAAAGAATCATAGAGCAGCTTCGGGAGCAGGGGCTTCGGATTACAAGCCAGAGAAAAGTGATTCTGGATGTGATTTTAAAAAATAATTGTTCCTGCTGCAAAGAAATCTTTTATGAGGCGACAAAAATAGATCCTGCCATCGGCAGAGCGACTGTCTACCGGATGATGAATACCTTGGAAGAGTTAGGAGTCATCGACCGGGGAAAGCAGTACGAGATCTGTTACGAGGGATTATTCGGAACAGAGAAGGATCAGACGAGTCTGCTCACAAAAGAAGAGATGAAGGAACTCCCCAAGGATATATGGTATCCCGCCCTGAAAAAAATGCTCAGGGCCCTTGGTGAGATTAAGGATGAAGATATTTCCGTTGTTGTAAAAGTCAGCCGGAAAAGCAGTTAAAAGTGTGTCCCCGCTGGAGACAGTGCTGTCAAAGCATGATCTCCGGCGGGGATTTTTTGTTTTTCAACGGTGAGACTTTATGTTATAATACATTCTAGGTTATTTTAAAATAAAGTATGAGAAAGAGGTCAATCATGGGAAAATATTTTGGCACTGACGGCTTCCGCGGAGAGGCAAATATCGATCTGACAGTGGAGCATGCATATAAAGTAGGAAGATTTTTGGGATGGCATCTGGGCAAGGAAAAGAAACGCCCGAAAGTAGTCATAGGAAAGGATACGAGGAGAAGCAGCTATATGTTTGAACATGCGCTGGTGGCCGGACTTACGGCTTCAGGAGCCAACGCTTACATGCTCTATGTGACTACGACTCCGAGTGTGTCTTACGTAGTCCGCACGGAACAGTTTGACTGCGGCATTATGATTTCTGCCAGCCACAATCCATACTATGACAACGGGATCAAGCTGATCAACGCCAAGGGACATAAGATGGATGCGGAAGTCGAAGAACAGATCGAGGCATACATCGACGGTGAGATTGGGGAACTTCCTTTTGCCACGAAAAGCGATATCGGAAGGGCGAAAGATTACGCATCTGGAAGAAACCGATACATAGGATATCTCATCTCCCTGGCCACACGGTCATTTAAAAATGTAAAGGTCGGACTGGACTGTTCCAACGGAAGTTCTTCCAGCATTGCAAAGAATGTATTTGAAACACTGGGTGCAGAGGTCTATGTGATCAACAATGAACCGGACGGAACAAATATCAACACCAACTGCGGTTCCACTCATATAGAGATCCTGAAGGGATTTGTAAAAGAGAACCACCTGGATGTGGGATTCGCATACGACGGCGACGCAGACCGGTGTATTGCTGTGGATGAGAACGGGGCAGAAGTAAACGGCGATCTGATCCTGTATGTGTGCGGAAAATACATGAAAGAGCACGGCGCTCTCAACAATAACACGGTCGTCACGACGGTCATGTCCAACCTCGGTCTTTACAAGGCCTTTGACCGGGCCGGCATCGACTATGAAAAAACAGCAGTGGGAGATAAATATGTGTATGAAAATATGTCCAGAAACGGACACGGCCTGGGCGGTGAACAGTCAGGACATATTATTTTCAGCAAGTTTGCGACTACCGGAGACGGGATTCTGACTTCTTTAAAGATCATGGAGGCCATGCTGGAACAGAAACAGTCACTCGGTCAGCTGGTAAAGGATGTGGATATCTATCCGCAGATTCTTGAGAACGTCAAAGTACGGGATAAAAAAGACGCCAGGGAAGACGCAGACGTGATCACAGCGGTGGAAGCTGTGGAGAAGGAACTCGGAAATGACGGAAGGATTCTTGTAAGGGAGAGCGGAACGGAACCTTTGGTGCGTGTCATGGTGGAAGCCAAAACTCACGAGATCTGCAGGGAACATGTGGACCGTGTAGTGAAAGTCCTGCGCCAAAAGGGACACGTCATCGACTGATTTATGGAAACATTATACGCAGATATTATCATTAATATTTCGCATGAGGCACTGGATCGGGTATTTCAATATCGAGTGCCTTTTTCCTTATGTGAGCAGATCCGGGTCGGGCAGTCCGTTCGGGTGCCGTTTGGAGCAGGAAACCGGGAACAGAGGGGATATGTTGTCAGGCTTTCGGATCAGGCAGAGTACGATCCAAAGAAAATAAAGGAAATTTTGTCCATAGAAGAAGACAGTGTGAGCGCAGAATCCAGGATGATCAAGCTCGCCTACTGGATTCGGGAAAACTATGGCTCTACCATGATCCAGGCATTGAAGACCGTGCTTCCCGTGCAGGATAAGATGAAACAAAAAGAAAAAAAATCTGTCAGGCTCATGCTGCCCAAAGAGCAGGCTCCCGGTCTGCTGGATGAATATTTAGGCAGGCATTATGCGGCAAAAGCCAGGCTGCTGGCTGCTCTCATGGATGAGCAGACGGTTTCCTGGGAGCGTGTGACGAAAGACCTGAAGATTCCGAGGACAACGGTTGCAGGTATGGAACAGGACGGCATCATCCGCGTCGAAACAGAAATGTTTTACCGGAATCCCGGCCCCGGCGGGATGGAAGCGGAGGCTGCCCTGCCCCTGAATGAGAGTCAGGAGAAGCTGATACAGGAATTTAAAGCAGATTACGCGGCAGGGGAGAGGAAAACGTATCTTCTGCACGGAGTTACCGGAAGCGGGAAGACAGAGGTCTATCTGGCGGCAATCGAAGAAGTTGTCAGAAAAGGGAAACAGGCGATCGTGCTCATCCCGGAGATCGCCCTTACGTACCAGACGGTCTGCCGTTTCACGAAGCGGTTTGGAGACAGAGTATCCATTCTTAATTCCAGACTCTCCAAAGGAGAGAAATACGATCAGTGGCTCCGGGCAAAGAATGGGGACTGCGATATTATCATCGGGCCCAGATCCGCTTTGTTTGTGCCGTTTCCTAACCTGGGGCTGATCATTATGGATGAAGAACATGAGGGCAGTTATAAAAGTGAACAGACACCCAAATATCATGCAAGAGAAGTAGCCCTGAAAAAAGCGGACATGGAAGGCGCGGCGGTGATTTTAGGGTCCGCAACGCCGTCTCTTGAGAGCTATCAGAAGGCACTGGACGGAAAATACAGGTTCTGGACTCTGAAAGACCGTGCAAAAGAAGCGGTCCTGCCCGATGTGTATATAGAAGATTTAAGGGAAGAATTAAAGCAGGGGAACCGCAGCATGTTCAGCAGAAGGCTCTATGAACTGATCGGAGACCGGCTTCGGAAAAAAGAACAGGTCATGCTGTTTTTAAACCGGAGGGGATATGCCGGGTTTGTCTCGTGCAGAAGCTGCGGCACTGTAATGCAGTGTCCGCACTGTGACGTGTCGCTTACGTATCACAGGGACGGGAAACTCCGCTGCCATTACTGCGGGTATGAAGAAGTGATGCCGGAGGCCTGTCCTGAGTGCGGCAGCCCGTTTATCGGAACGTTCGGCCTCGGTACTCAAAAGGCAGAGGCCGCCATAAGGAAAGAATTTCCGGAAGCAAGAGTGCTTCGGATGGATATGGATACCACGAAAAGAAAGCACAGCCATGAAGAGATCTTGAAGACTTTTTCGGAAGGCAGGGCCGATATTCTTGTGGGCACGCAGATGATTGTCAAAGGACACGATTTTGAAAACGTGACTCTCGTCGGAATCCTGGCAGCGGATTTATCTCTGCATGCCAATGATTTTCGTGCGGCAGAGAGGACATTCCAGCTTTTGACCCAGGCAGCCGGCCGTGCAGGGAGAGGTGAGAAAGCGGGTGAGGTTGTCATACAGACCTATTCGCCGGAACATTACTGTATTGTCACGGCGGCGGCGCAGGACTATGAAGAGTTTTACCGCCAGGAGATAGCCTACCGGACGATGCTTTGCTATCCTCCGGTTTGGCAGATGCTCACAGTCCTTCTTGCCGGGCCTTTGGAAGAGGAATGTAAACAGACAGCACAGCGCATGGCAAGGGTCATTCAGAATTCGGGTATCCGCGTCATCGGACCCGGCGAAGCCTCTCTGGCAAAAGTCAATGATATTTACCGGCAGGGGG
>OBWM01001506.1_pt1 | contig 12467 bp, 10 predicted proteins | sample 1538041 | NCBI WGS metagenome assembly OBWM01 (sample SAMEA2580049, study PRJEB22360) | human gut metagenome | biome: human gut; feature: human-associated habitat; material: faeces | place: Denmark | collected 2008/2010
GCCTTCAGGAAGAAGAAGGCGATAACCGTTTAACTCCATAAGCTATGAATTTGGAAACAAAGATAACAATTTATAAATTTACCCCTCAGCTTTTTACATTGACCCACAAAAATAATATTCCACAAGTTGACATATTGTTTCAGCCACATCATGGTCGCAAATCAGGAGCTGTTCCTAATGATTTGTTAGAGGCATTAAACCCTAAATTAATCATCATAGGTAATGCGCCATCCGAGCATATTGACTACGGTGATTCAAGGCAGACTATTACTCAAAATGCAGCTGGAGATATACGTTTTGAAAATGATGGCAAAGAAGTGCATATTTACACTAAAAATAAAATTAATAATAAGCCCACATGCCTAAAAGCTAAACAAGGAAAAGGAAATATTACGCGAACCGTTTATGGATTTTCTATTGTAGATTGGTATTATGCGGGAACGTTAGTAGTTTAAAGATGAAATACTTATGGATATAAAATACTACGATTTATTATCAAATACCATAATAGGTGTAACTATTGTGGCCACCATTAATTATCTTTTTATCGGAAATATAGAAATAGATGGTGTTGTATATCTGGCATTAGGATATTTAGCTGGATATTTTATTAATGCTATCGGAAGCCTGCTTGAAGGCTTTTATTACAAAACAATAAATGGTATGCCATCAGATAAACTGCTTACATTAGTGAATGGACAAAATTGGACAGGATGTAAGCGTGTTAAATTCTATGAAGCCGAAAAAGCAATAGCAACGTTGAAAAAAGAATTGAATGACCAACATGCCTCTGAACGGAAAATGTTCGGATGTGCCATGAGAAAAGTCAATGGATGTGAGGATTGTAGAGTTCCAGCTTTTAATGCCCAATATGCTTGGGCACGAACAATGCTTACAACAATATTGATTGCAGACACTCTGTGTGCTTTTCGTTTTTATAACGAATGGCAGTTTTGGCCGATTGCAATGATACTGTTGATTATATCATGGAATAGATTCAAAGAAAGAGGCTATTATTATGCAAGAGAAGTTCTTAATGAATATTTGAAGCGAACTGACAAAAAAGAATGATTTTCACACATAGGGCTAAGGCTGATTTCTGTTATTTCACTGCAATGTATGGCAATGTTTGGTAATCTTATTATGATAATATTAGTCGGTAATTTGTCTCTGTTGTCGAATACATCATTGATGTTAAGTTAATGAAACGTGAGGTTCAAATAATAGTTATTTCTGGATTATGCAAGAAAATCCACGAAAAGGCATTACCTTTGTGACTGAAAAAGCAACTGCGCTAATGACCTGAAGAATAAGAATAAATAACATACGAAACTCCTTCGCTGTCTTATAGGCTTTGGTCTGCCTCGCAGGGATAGTGATGGAGTTTTGCTTTTATATACGACCATGGCAAAAAAAGCAAAAACAAAAGATGTAGCAAAGAAAACCATCGAGCAGACGTTATGGGATTCCGCAAACGAATTGCGTGGCAACCTTGATGCTGCCGAGTATAAAAGTGTTGTACTCGGACTTGTTTTTCTAAAATATATCAACGACTGCTTCAAAGTCAAACACGATGAACTGATTGCAGAGGGTGCTGGCTTTGAGGAAGACCCGGATGAATATATTGGCGATAACATATTTTTTGTTCCTGTTGATGCCCGTTGGGACAAAATTGTTAAAGCCTCACTTACTGCTGAAATTGGAGTTGTTGTGGATGTGGCAATGGAAGCATTGGAGAAAGAGAATAAGCAACTTAAAGGTATTCTTCCCAAAAACTATGCCCGACCGGAGCTTGATAAACGCCGCTTGGGTAATGTAATTGATATATTTGAAAACAACCTGCATTTTACCGGTTCTGAAGCTCGCGATGTACTTGGGCGTGTATATGAGTATTTCCTTGGAGAATTTGCCCGCGAAGAAGGTAAGAAAGGCGGTGAGTTCTATACGCCTTCCTGTGTTGTCCGTACCATAGTTGAAGTTATCCAACCTTACAAGGGTAAAATTTTTGACCCTGCCTGTGGTTCGGGAGGTATGTTTGTGCAGAGTAGTAAGTTTATCGAACGACATCGGGGTAATATCAATCAAATATCTGTTTATGGGCAGGAACTCAACAGCAACACGTGGAGGTTGGCACAAATGAACCTTGCCATTTGTGGTATTGAAGCCAACTTTGGTGATAGTTCCGGTGATTCTTTCCACGATGACAAGCACCCGTTTCTCAAAGCGGACTTCGTAATGGCTAATCCACCGTTCAATATTTCTAAATGGGGTGGCGACCAATTACGAGATGACCCACGCTGGCAATATGGAATACCACCGGAGGGTAATGCCAACTTTGCATGGATGCAGCATATGCTATACCACTTGGCAGACAATGGACGTATCGGTCTGGTTCTTGCTAACGGTTCGTTATCATCACAGCAAGGCACAGAGGGAGAAATCCGTAAAAATATTGTCAAAGCCGATTTAGTGGAAAGCATTATTGCCATGCCATCGCAATTATTTTACAATGTGCAGATACCTTGTTGTCTGTGGTTCTTGACAAAGAAGAAGGCACAACCGGGCAAAACGCTTTTTATAGATGCCCGTAACATGGGTTATATGAAAGACCGTACGCACCGTGAACTTTCTTGTGGAGAAGAAACAGAAGACCATGGCAATGATATTGCACGCATAGCAGATACCTTTGAACAGTTTCGTGCCGGGACGCTTGAAACTGAAAAAGGTTTTTCTGCTATTGCCACTATTCAAGATATAGAAAAGCAAGACTTTATTCTTACTCCCGGACGTTATGTCGGTATTGCTGAAGTGGAGGAAGACGGAGAACCTTTCCAAGAAAAGATGGAACGCCTTACTTCCGAACTTTCGGATTTGTTTGCCCAATCACATACGCTTGAAGATGAAATTCGTAAACGGTTGGCAAGTATCGGTTTTACCGTCAAATGAAACGACTTCTACTCTTCGTTAGATTCACATTAATAACGAGGATATGAAAGAAAAATTAATTCAGGAAATCAGCACCGCAATGGCAGAAGTATTAAGTTTTGAACAAGTAGCTCACCTTAATAGTGTGTTGCTTCAAGTTGTAAGCAAATACACTATTACAGAGGATGGCGAGACCCTGCACGAAAATGCAGCGTCTAACGACCGTTTGCTTGATATATTTCTGTCGGCAAAACAAGTGGAGGGTTGCACTACTCCGACAATCAAATACTACGGTTCTACCATTCGGCAACTATTCAAAAAGATGCCTAAGAAGATAACCGACTACACGACAGAAGACATCAGAGCCTACCTCGCTGTATTCCAAAGAAAGAACAAATCAAGCAAAGTGACCATTGATAATATCCGTCGGATATTTTCGTCATTCTTCGCTTGGCTTGAAGAAGAAGACTATATTGTCAAAAGTCCTGTCCGCAGGATACACAAGGTAAAAACTGGGACACAGGTGAAAGAGGTGTTGAGTGATGAGAATATCGAACAGCTACGGGATAGTTGTACCAAAATTCGCGACCTTGCCATTATTGATTTGTTGGCTTCTACGGGTATGCGTGTGGGTGAACTGGTGAAGCTCAATCGTGAAGACATCAATTTTTCCGAGCGCGAATGTATTGTTTTCGGCAAAGGCAACAAGGAACGTATTGTTTACTTCAACGCCCGTGCAAAAATTCATTTGCAACAATATTTGACTTCTCGTAAAGACCGGAACAAAGCACTTTTTGTTTCGTTGGCAAAACCGCATAAACGGCTTGAGATTTCGGGCGTGGAAACCCGTTTGCGCAAAATCGGTCGTTTGGCAAAAATCGTACGTGTTCACCCTCATAAGTTCCGCCGTACCTTGGCTACTATGGCTATAGACAAAGGTATGCCTGTGGAGCAAGTGCAACGCTTGCTTGGTCATGTCAAGATTGACACCACCATGCACTATGCGATGGTTAATCAAAATAATGTCAAACTCTCTCACCGTAAATTTATAAATTAGCATGTGGTATTGTTCGACATATGGTAGAAGCACACCTTTTTTCCAAAATAGACACGGAAATGATAATTTAGAGCAGCAGGCACAAGCGTTGTTCAAGTCGTGGTTCGTGGATAATTCCAATCCTAATTGGGAAGAAACGTCATTGTCGGAAGTGGCTTCTTTCGTTGGTGGATATTCATATACAGGCGAAGAATTGACCGATTGCTCAAATATAGCCATGGCAACCATAAAAAACTTTGGGCGAAATGGAGGCTTTAAAGCTGATGGTTTTAAGGAAATTAATCCTTCTGCGAAACTTAAAGAATGCCATTATGCTAATTTATTCGATATTTTAGTTGCGCATACCGACCTTACCCAAAATGCAGATGTGATCGGTAATGCTGAATTATTGCTTACTTACGGTAAATATAATAGCATTATTTTCTCAATGGACTTGGTAAAAGTCCTACCCAAAGAAACATTCCCGTATAGGTTTTTACTTGCAGCAATGCTTAAAAACGAGCTATTTAAGGGGCATAGCCTTGGGTATGTAAACGGAACGACTGTACTTCATCTTAGCAAGAAAGCATTACCTGATTTTGAGATAAGAAAACCATCCGATAGTGAATCCAAAATGATGGATGAGGTACTTGCCTCTTATTATAAACGGATGGCAGAGTTACTACAAGAAAATGACAGGCTTATTAGCCTTCGCGATACACTTATCCCGAAATTAATGTCGGGGGAACTGAAAATTAATGATTTAAACTGCTAAATTCTCATTTATGGAGCTAAAGAAAATACACATATCAGATATTGGCAAAGTTGTTACTGGGAAAACTCCCAGAACATCTATTGTTGAAAACTATGGCGGTGATATTCCTTTTCTTACCCCATCAGATGACTTATCTTATAAGTCCGTTCCTAAAACAGGTAAGACCCTTACAGAACAAGGATTGAACGAAGTGAAAAATTGTTTGCTCCCTCCGCACTCTGTGTGCGTAAGTTGTATTGGTACTGATTTGGGTAAGGTCGTAATGACATCAGAACCAACTATAACCAACCAACAGTTTAATTCTATTATCCCCAATCGGCGGTTTGATGCTGATTTTGTGTATTATCTCATGACATTGGTCGGTAAGGAATTGAATTATCTTAGTAAAACTTCCACTGCCGTACCTATTATAAATAAAAGTTCATTCTCCAACTATGAGGTTGAAGTACCAGATTTGGAAACGCAAGAAAAGATAGCTTCAATTCTTTCTTCACTTGATAGCAAAATCGAGTTGAACCGCCGTATAAATGATAATTTAGAGCAGCAGGCACAGGCGTTGTTCAAGGCTTGGTTTGTGGATTTCGAGCCGTTCAGGGACGGTGAATTTGTCAATTCTGTATTGGGGAGTACTCCTAAAGAGCTACCAATAACATATATTGAAAATATACCTCATAATATAGAAAGCGGGAAAAGACCGAAAGGTGGAGCTACATTGATAGGCGTTCCGAGCATTGGAGCAGAAAACATTAAGGGGCTGGGATATTATGATTACTCTAAGACAAAATATATCCCCGAAGAATATGCTCAAACGATAAAAAAAGGAAAAATTAATGGATATGAACTATTGATTTACAAAGACGGGGGCAAGCCGGGGTATTTTATTCCAAATTTCACTATTTTTGGAGAAGGATTCCCTTTCAATGAAATGTATATCAATGAACACGTTTTTCTTTTGGACTTAATGGACTGTGGCTATAATGTGTTTGCTTATTTTTATATGCAAACACCATACATTATGAACCAATTAAATTCAATTGGAGGTAAGGCTGCGATTCCCGGAATTAATACTAAAGATGTTGAATGTTTGCCCATATACTCAAATGAAAGCCCTTATGTGAAAAAGTTTGGCGAAATAGTTCTACCTTTCATCAAAACGATACTTTCTAACAGCCTTGAAAATGCAAAACAGGCAAAAGTGCGTGACACACTTTTACCAAAGCTAATGTCAGGTGAGTTGAAAATTAATGAAATAGAAACCGAAAAATAATTATGGATAAATCAATCGGCATATTAGATAAGGATTACTCTTTATGGGTTGATGAGCTTGTAAAGCGTTATCGTGGTAGCCAAATCAAGGCAGCAATAAAGGTGAATAAAGAACTGCTGCGCTATTATTGGGAGCTTGGTAAAGATATTGAGGAGAAACAAGCAGATAACAAGTATGGCAGTAAGTTTTACGCTACATTAAGCCGTGACTTGCGTCATGAAATGCCTGATGTTGAAGGACTGTCCGAAACTTCAATTCGATACGCAAAGCGATTTTATACCCTTTATAACCAACAGGTTGCAATTCTTCCACAAGTTGTGGAAGAATCTGAAAAGGAAAATCTTCCACAACTTGTGGAAAGATTATACTCCGATTTGTTTTCAATACCTTGGGGGCATCACCGCTATATCATAGACAAATGTTCCAATGATTCAAGTAAGGCTTTGTTCTATGTACGCCAAACATTGGAAAATGGTTGGAGTAGAGATATATTGCTGAATATGTTGGGTACAAATCTGTATGAGCGAAGTGGTAAGGCTCTGACAAATTTTAAGAATACACTTCCAGATGTGGATAGCGATTTGGCACAGGAATTAACACGCGACCCCTACGATTTCTCTTTCACTGGTTTGCGTGGGAAATACAATGAACGCAAACTGAAAGATACACTGCTGACCAATATCACTAATTTTTTGTTGGAACTTGGTACCGGATTCGCCTATGTAGGCAAAGAGTATCGCTTGCAAATAGCTGAGAAGGAAAAATTTATAGACCTGCTTTTCTATAATCTCAGATTATCTTGCTATGTCGTAGTTGAAGTAAAAATCGGAGAATTCGATTTTGCTGACGCAGGTCAGTTGGGTGGTTACGTTGTCGCTTGTAATCATCTACTTCGCAAAGAGGGACGAGACAATCCCACAATCGGATTGCTTATTTGTAAGCAGAAGAACAACACATTGGCTCAATATGCGCTGGAATCAAGCAGCCAGCCTCTCGGAATATCCGAATATGAGCTTGAAAAGCTCTATCCTGAAAAGGTTGAAGGTACAATGCCATCAATCAAAGAGATAGAAGATAAATTGGATGGTCAAACTAACTGCTAAATTCTCATTTATGGAAGAATATAAATTATCAGATATTGCAGAGGTACGGACTGGTCCTTTTGGCAGTCAATTACATAATGAAGACTATGTTTCGACTGGAACTCCTATAGTAACAGTTGAGCACTTAGGGAATAGGCGATTTTCAAAACAAAATCTGCCATTGGTCTCTGATGATGATAAAAAGAGGCTTTCTAAATATTTGCTACAAGAGGGGGATATAGTATTTAGTCGCGTTGGCTCTGTAGATAGATGCTCATATGTAACTTCGGCTGAAAATGATTGGCTTTTTTCTGGTAGATGCTTGCGCGTTAGATGTGGCAATAATTGCCATCCATTATTTTTATATTACTATTTCTGCAAAGAGTCTGTTAAGCAATATATTAAGAGTATAGCAGTTGGTGCAACAATGCCTTCTATTAACACAAAGCTAATGGCTGAAATACCTATTTTATTGCCAAAACTTGAAGAGCAGAGATGTATTGCTGATATTCTTTCATCCTTCGATGATAAAATTGAACTGAACCGCCGTATAAATGATAATTTAATTCCAATCTATTATGCCTAATACGTTCCATTTTACAGAAGATTCATATGAGCAATCAATAATCTCATTGTTCAAGGGAATGGGCTATGAATATCATTATGGTCCGGAACTTGAAGCCGAAACAGGTAGGGAACTTACTGATGCAACCATACCGGGAGTATTGCGTAAGGCAATGTTGGTCATCAATGGAACAGACAAAGCCGCAGCCGTAGATGAAGCCATCCGTCAAATACGCGAACAATTCAGTTTACCTTTGGTTGGTGCGAATATTACTCTTACCGATTGGATACAAAACGGTTTGGATGTGACTTTTAAGACTGCTCAAGGCACATTACGCAGCGACCATATCAAGATAATCGAAACGAACCCTGACCATATAGACAATAACTCTTTTGTTGTAGCTAATCAATGGACTGTAGTAAATGGCAAATCTACCAAACGTGCTGACATCGTGGTATTCATCAACGGTTTGCCTATCTCCGTCTTTGAATTGAAGTCTCCTTCTCGTGAAGTTACTAATTCGGAGGAAGCCCACCAACAGTTGCAAAACTATATGCGTATTGTTCCACAGCTCTTTACTGCTTGTCAAATGCTCGTAATAAGTGATATGGCAGACACTCGGGTGGGTACGATTACTGCACCACTCGACCGATATATGGAGTGGAAAACCACAGACGGAAGTTATGAAAGCACGGCATTTGCCGATTTTGAAACTTTCTTCAATGGTATCTTTGTCAAACATCGTTTCATTGATATTATTGCTGATTTTACTCTCACGATGGGAGTGGATAAAAAAGCCCGTATTCTTGCAGGCTATCATCAATATTTTGCTGTAAAGAAAGCTCTCGAATGTACCAAGCAAGCCCTGCAACGTAAAGACGGAAAAATCGGTGTATTTTGGCATACACAGGGCTCAGGTAAAAGTCTTTCGATGGTGTTCTATGCCCACCAGCTTTTAAAGAATCTGTTGAGTGCAACCCTGCTTGTACTAACTGACCGTCTTGACTTGAATGATCAACTGCACAGTACCTTTGCAGCTTGCAGCGATTATTTACGTCAAAAGCCTGTCAAGGCTACCGATGGAGAACATTTATATGAATTGCTTGAAAAGCGTAAAAGTCACGGTATTATCTTTGCCAATATCCAGAAATTCAAAGACCGTGAAAAATTAATCACCAACCGTTCTGATGTGATTGTGATTAGTGATGAAGCCCACCGTACACAATCAAACACCAAAACAAAAATAGATACTGAAACAGGAGAGTTGAAACTCGGTTTTGCAGCTATTGTGCGTAAACTTTTGCCTCATGCCGCATTTATCGGCTTTACGGGTACTCCCATCGAACAAGACGATAACGATACAAGGGAGGTTTTCGGCAACTATATCGACATTTACGATATGACCCAAGCTGTGGAAGATGGGGCAACTGTTCCTGTCTATTATGAAAGCCGCCTGCTGAAATTGGATTTGGATGATGACACACTCAGATTGCTTGACAGCGAGTATGACAAACTTGCTGAAGAGGGGGCGGAGGAGCAGGACATTAAACGCTCCAAGGATGAAAATGCACGGCTTCATGCCCTGCTTTCAGCCCCGCAGACTATTGACACATTATGCAAGGACATCATAGACCATTACGAGAATAACCGTGCCGACCTGCTTACAGGAAAAGCCATGATTGTAGCGATTGACCGAGCCACCGGGATAGACATCTATAAAAAACTGATAGAACTTCGTCCACAGTGGAAAGAGATTATCGCTGTGGTTATGACGCAAGGAAACCAAGACCCCGTAGAATGGAACGATATTATCGGCTCGGGCGCAAGGAAGGAGGAGCTGGCTCGCCAGTTTAAGGATAACAACTCATCCCTGAAAATCGCTATTGTCGTGGATATGTGGCTCACGGGATTTGATGTGCCCTCGCTTGCAACAATGTATGTTTACAAGCCGATGAAAGGACATAATCTGATGCAGGCTATCGCTCGGGTAAACCGTGTATTTCCTGAAAAAAGCGGCGGTTTGGTGGTGGATTATATCGGTATTGCCAAAGCTCTGAAAAAAGCCATGCACGATTATACAGGACGCGACAAAAAACGCTTCGGAGACCCAAATATCAAGACAACCGCTTATCAGCAGTTTGTTTCAGCTTTAAAGCGATGTCGGGAATGTCTGAACGGCTATGATTATTCTGCTTTTTCTGATTGTTCAAATCTGCAACGAGCCAACCTCATTAGAGGTGGTGTAAATGTGTTACTTGATAAGAATAATCTTGTCCCATCAGAACCTGCTGCTCAAGATAAAGTTTCTTCTGAAGCTCAAAAAGTCTTTATGGAAGAAAGCAAGCGTTTGTCGCAAGCGGCTTCACTTTGTCGCAGTTTGCTGACTCCTGCTGAGCGTTTTGAAGAGGCATATTTTGAAGCTGTAAGGACATTACTGTCACGTCTTTCCGGGAATAAGCAGATTACTCGAAAAATCATAGATGAGCGTATTACGCAGTTGCTCAAAGTCGCAATCAAAGCAGATGGCGTGGTGGAAATACTCAATACCAAAGGCTCTGAATTTTCTCTTTTTGATGAGAATTTCCTGAAAGAAATTGCCGAGATGAAAGAGAAAAACTTTGCACTCGAACTGCTCAAACGCTTGCTTGAAGAGCATATAAAAAAGCACGCTAAAAAGAGAATGGTTGAAGCCGAGAAATTCAGCGAAATGCTCGATGCCCGTCTTGCCGAATATTTGCGTGGATTGATTTCCAACGAGGAAGTTATCAAGGAACTGCTTAAAATGGCACAAGAGTTGAAAGCTAATGCAGAACAAGCGTCTGAATTGGGGCTGACCGAAGAAGAACAAGCTTTTTATGATGCCTTGACAAAACCGCAAGCTGTACGGGATTTCTATGAAAACGACCAACTTGTTGCTATGGCAAAGGAATTGACTGAAGCCTTACGCAGTAGTAAAACCATTGATTGGCGACAGAAAGAATCAGCTCGTGCCAAGATGCGCTCTCTGGTAAAACGATTGCTCAAAAAGTACAAGTACCCGCCTGAAGAACAAGAAGCAGCCCTCGAAACCGTTATCCGTCAATGCGAACTTTATGCGGATTCAGATGACGAAAGTTAGCGTAAAATAGAACAAGATAGCCTAATGGAATCCTAAAACTCTATTAGGCTATTCTTATTGCAAAAAGTTATTATACAAATTAAGAGAATTATCTTCTCATAGAAAAACCTCTTTTCTGCTGTTGGTCATAATGTCCCTCTACCACATTATCTACTTCCCGTCTGGCTTTGATTTGCTCCCGATTGTCAAACCCGCCCTTTTGCTTGGCTGTGAAATACAGGAAATCACCTGCCGCCCGATGTGATTGCCTGTCCTCCCCAAACAGGTTAAGGGCACTTTTGATGTCCGACACCTGTTCCGTATCAAAACGGGGCTTGTAATAATCACGGGCAAAATGAACAATACAGTGAACAGCCTTGCGGAAGATGTCGTTTGTTTTTAGCAGCAGGAAACTGAGGCAGCCGATGATATGGCTTTGCCATGCAATCCGGTTTTTAAGCCTTGTGGTTTCCTGTGCATGTTCTGCTTCCTTGCGGCTCAACTCTGATTGATGCCTACTTTCCAGTTTCATCAGTTCCCGGTGGTGGTCACTCTGTATGGTCTGGATTTTATCCTGTAACCGCTCAATGGTTTCCTCGTGCGTGGAAATTTCGCTGCGCAAATCCTCTATTTCATTTTTCAGGGCTTTCGATTTCCCGGTAGCCCAGCCGACAGCGGCATTCAGAAGTTCGCTCCCTTTTTCCCTGTTCAGCTTGGAGCGTTTCTCGCTGATAGCCCTGTCAAGGTATTCACTCTGCCGTTCCTTTTCATTTGCCTTTTCGATAAGGGCGTTGGTTATGGTTTCCGTTTCCTGCATTTTCTTATTCGCTATTTCCAACTGATGCTCCCTGTACTGCCTTGTAGCGTCAAGACGCTTCATTTCCTCTTTCTGCTTCTCAATGATGAAATCGTTTCGCTCTAAATGTATCTTGCCTGTAACAGCCTTTGACTGCCCACGCTCCATCAGGAGAATGTCGGATGCCAGACTTTGCATTTCGGTCATATCCTCGTCATTGAGCTTGCGGCTCTTGCCTGTGTCATGGTTCATCCAGTCGAACACGATATGCGCATGGTAATTTGGCTTGAACCATTTTTCGCCCACCTTGAAACTTTCTTTGTCTTCTTGGGTGGGTTGTCCGCCCAGCCAATGCCCCTCGTCTTTGTGCAGGAAGATTTGGAGCGGTGTGATGCCCCAACGTCTTTGGCATTCCTCGCCAAACTTGTGCACGTCTGCCAGTGTCGTGTCCGGTCGGATGAGCAACACGCCCTCACGGATTGGCGAGCATCCCGCCACCTTGATTATCTTTCCGTTCTTTCTCTTGCGTTCACGCTCCTTTTCCTGCATGGCACGACCTGTCTTTTCCTTGACCATCTGCTTGATGTAGTCATAGTGCGCCTGCAGGTCGGGATTGCCGAAGCCGGGATTTATCCACTGCTCATTATTGGCAGTGAGTTCGGGCACGATGTAGATTTTGGACTTGCCGATATTGCGCATATACTCGGCAGTCCTTCGGTTATGAGCCTCGCTTGACGAGGTCTTGCAAGGCTTGATGTGTATGCTGCTTTTTGTAGCCATATTCTCAAAATTTGATTTGGGTTGTTGATTAAACTTATTGCTGTCCGCTCATAACCGCATGGGGTTCTTAGGGGTGCAACCCATAAGCGAAGATTGCAAAGAGAGGGTCACTCTTTGCTCTGGGTTCTCAGGGGAGAAACGCCC
>OBWM01001520.1_pt1 | contig 12359 bp, 14 predicted proteins | sample 1538041 | NCBI WGS metagenome assembly OBWM01 (sample SAMEA2580049, study PRJEB22360) | human gut metagenome | biome: human gut; feature: human-associated habitat; material: faeces | place: Denmark | collected 2008/2010
TAAGATGATTATATCTTATTAGCCACTTCTGTTACAACTTTATTATAGCACTTCAGACCTTGCAGACTTGGGAATGGTCATGGAAAATGTCTACCACACGAAAGACGATATGATTGACTGCGTCAATGCCTTTTATGAGGGCATGGTCACACGCTCGGAAGAAATGAAACTGCACCCGAACTACCGTACAGGGGAAAACTATGCCTATCTGGGGCTTGCTCCACAGTTCCTTATCTTTGATGAATACGTGGCTTTCCTAGAAATGCTCACGACAAAAGAAAGCACCGCCCTGTTAAGCCAGCTAAAGAAAATCGTCATGCTTGGCAGACAGGCTGGATACTTTCTGATTGTGGCTTGCCAGCGTCCAGACGCAAAGTATTTCGGGGACGGTATCAGAGATAACTTTAACTTCCGTGTGGGGCTTGGTCGCATGAGTGAACTCGGCTACGGTATGCTCTTTGGAAGTGATGTGAAAAAACAGTTTTTCCAGAAGCGAATCAAAGGGCGTGGATACTGTGATGTAGGAACAAGCGTCATATCGGAATTTTATACTCCCCTTGTACCCAAAGGATATGATTTCTTGGGTACGATTGGGGAACTTACACACATAAGGCAGGACGGACAAGTGGCGTGCGAAGCGAAAGCCACAGGTACGGACTAGCCTTGCTGGTGTGGCGGTAGCCACGCCAGCATATATCAAGCCCCTCGGTATCTAACAGAGGGGCACAAATCACAAGGAAACATACACAAAAGTTACCGATTCTTGGCTAAAATCAAGCGTTTGGTAGCTTTTTTTACTGCTGTGACATCGGATTAAAAATGTCACAGTTTTTTCGTAAAGGGGGTATCACACTGAATGATACAGAGTGGATACAGGATTTTGCAGACAGGCGTTTGCAGTACGGTGTATCCCAGACGAAACTTGCGGTCATGGCTGGAATCAGCCGTGAACATTTAAGCCGTATTGAATCCGGCAAGGTGGCGGTCACAGAAGAAATGAAAGTGAAACTACTGGAAGCTCTGGAAAAATTCAACCCAGAAGCACCGCTTACCATGCTGTTTGATTATGTGAGGATACGGTTTCCGACACTGGATATTGGACACATCATTAAGGACATCTTACAGCTCAATATCCAGTACATGATATATGAGGACTTCGGGCATTACAGCTACACGGAACACTACTACATCGGAGATATTTTCGTATACACTTCTCCCGATGAAGAAAAAGGTGTTCTGCTGGAACTGAAAGGAAAAGGCTGTCGCCAGTTTGAAAGTTATCTGCTGGCACAGGAACGGAGCTGGTACGACTTCCTTATGGACGCTCTGGTGGACGGCGGTGTGATGAAACGCCTTGACCTTGCCATCAATGACCATACAGGAATGTTGGATATTCCAGAACTGACCGAAAAATGCCGGAATGAGGAATGTGTATCGGTGTTCCGTTCCTTTAAGTCCTATGCTTCCGGCGAACTGGTCAAGCATGAGGAACAGGACAAGGCTGGTATGGGTTATACGCTTTATATCGGCTCGCTAAAAAGTGAGGTGTACTTCTGTGTCTATGAAAAAAGCTATGAACAGTACATCAAACTGGGGATTCCCATTGAGGAAGCACCGATAAAAAACAGATTTGAAATACGGTTGAAAAATGAACGTGCTTATTATGCTGTCCGTGACCTGCTGACCTACTATGACGCTGAACGGACGGCATTTTCTATTATCAACCGTTATGTACGCTTTGTGGATAAGGAAGCAGACAAGAAACGGAGCGACTGGAAATTATCTGTCCGCTGGGCGTGGTTCATCGGGGAAAACAGAGAGCCGTTAAAGCTCACGACCAAACCCGAACCCTACACACTGGACAGAACCCTACGCTGGATTCAACGGCAGGTTGACCCGACACTCAAAATGCTGGAAACAATCACAGCGAAAACAGGGATTGATTATCTGAAAGAAATCCGTAAATCCACGAAACTGACGGAAAAGCATTACAAGATAATTGAACAGCAGACCACATCTACCGAAGATGTGATTTTAGAAAAGGAGAATTGAAAAATGCAACGATTATTATTTGACTTCCTGTTCTTCTCTTTAGGGGGAACAGTTGGCGTGGTTGCCATGTGTATTTTACAGGCTGGCAGACAGTCTGACCGAAAAATGATGGAACTGAAAGGAGAAAAGAAAGCATGAATTTTGGACAGAACCTTTATAACTGGTTTTTAAGCAATGCACAGAGCCTTGTGCTGATGGCGATTGTTGTTATCGGTATCTACTTGGGATTCAAGCGTGAGTTTTCCAAACTTATCGGATTCTTGGTAGTTGCCTTAGTAGCCGTTGGTCTTGTATTCAATGCGTCCGGCGTAAAAGACGTATTGTTACAGTTATTCAATAAGATTATTGGAGCGTAAAGCCTATGGAAGAATGTAGCGTATTGATTGAAACGACCAAATCAGCAGAGGATAAAACCTCTCGCTGGTTTGATTTACCCATTGATTATGAGCTGTTCCGTGACCTGCTCGGGGTGGAAGCTGACAGTAAAGATTATCAAATCACAGATATGAAGCTCCCCTTTGCTGGCGATATTGTAAGGACAACTTCTGTAAGACGATTAAACAAGCTATACTTTGCTTACACGGATTTATCGCCAGAAGTTCAGCAGGCATACAAAGACTTGATTCCTTATTTTGGCGGTGTTGAGGATTTGTTGCAGGAATCCGAAGAATTTTTGTTTTATCCAGAGTGTCACAACATCATGGACGTTGCCCGTTACCGCTTGGAGCATAACATTGAATTTTCTGCTCTTTCCGAAAAAGGAAAGAAATATTTTAATCTGGAAGCCTACGCCCATGAACTGGAAGAAAAAGGACGTTATGCTCTCTGCAACAACGGTATGTTCAAGCTCTGATGGTGGTGTTTCTTATGGCAGATTTTATGAATACAACCGAAAGGAAGTGAACCGCTTATGATTGATGATATGCAAGTCTATATAGCCAATCTTGGCAAGTACAATGAGGGAGAACTGGTCGGGGACTGGTTCTCTTTTCCGTTGGACGAAGAAGTGATTGCAGAACGTATCGGCTTAAATGCAGAGTACGAAGAATACGCAATCCATGATACGGACAACTTCCCGATGGAGATTAGCGAATACATTTCCATCGAAGAACTGAACCGTATCTATGAGCAGTTGGAAGAATTACCGGATTACCTGCTGGACGACTTGGACAGTTTTATATCCTGCTATGGAAGTCTGGAAGAACTGGTGGAACATAAGGACGACATCATTCTGTATTCCGGCTGTGAAACAATGACCGATTTAGCCTACTATCTGATTGATGAAGAACAGATACTCGGAGAAATCCCGTCCTCTTTACAGAACTATATCGACTATGAAGCCTACGGGCGTGACCTCGATATAGAGGGGACATTTATTGCAACAAACGCTGGTATCTGTGAGGTACTGCGTTAAGGGCTGGCAGATCAGCACCGCCACTGGTGCTACTGTCAGCTTTTCTCTTGGGGGCAGTCTGGGAAATCCGGCTGTCCCTGTTGTTATGAAAATGAAGAAAGGAGTATTTACAAGTGAAGAAAATCCGAAGTTATACAAGTATCTGGAACGTGGAAAAGGTACTGTACGCCATCAATGATGTAAACCTGCCATTCCCCGTGACCTTTACCCAGATTACATGGTTTGTGCTGACGGAATTTATCATCATTCTGTTTGCAGATGTACCGCCACTTTCCATGATTGAGGGTGCGTTTTTGAAATATTTCGGGATTCCCGTTGCCCTTACATGGTTTATGTCACAGAAAACCTTTGACGGGAAAAAGCCATACAGTTACATCAAGACGATGGTGCTGTATGCTCTGCGTCCCAAAGTGACTTATGCCGGAAAAGCCGTGAACCTGCATAAGCAGAAATTTGAGGAAACTATCACGGCAGTAAGGAGTGTGACCTATGTTCCCGATTAAATATATCGACAATAACCTTGTCTGGAATAAGGACAATGAGGTGTTCGCCTACTATGAGCTGATACCGTACAATTATTCATTCTTATCCCCAGAACAGAAATACCTTGTGCATGACAGCTTCCGTCAGCTTATCGCACAGTCCCGTGAGGGAAAGATTCATGCGTTGCAGATTGCAACCGAAAGCTCAATCCGAAGCATACAGGAACAGTCCAAAAAGCTGGTCACTGGAAAGCTCCGTGAGGTAGCAATCCAAAAGATAGACGACCAGACCGAAGCCCTTGTATCCATGATAGGCGACAATCAAGTGGATTACCGTTTCTTTCTGGGATTCAAGCTCATGGTCACAGAGGACGAAGTCAATCTGAAGAACATCAAAAAATCGGTATTTCTGACATTCCGTGAGTTTTTGAATGAGGTAAGACACACGCTGATGAATGACTTTGTTTCCATGAACAATGATGAAATCAACCGTTATGTGAAGATGGAAAAACTGCTGGAAAACAAAATCTCCCGTAGGTTCAAAATCCGCCGACTGGAAGCCAAAGACTTTGCGTATCTGATGGAACACCTCTACGGCAGGGACGGGATAGCCTATGAAGATTATGTGTATCCTCTGCCAAAAAGAAAATTAAAAAGGGAAACACTGATTAAGTATTATGACCTTATCCGTCCTACCCGTTGCGTGGTGGAAGAAAGCCAGCGATATTTGCGTCTGGAACATGAGGACAGCGAAAGTTATGTGTCCTACTTTACGGTCAATGCCATTGTCGGGGAGCTGGACTTCCCATCATCGGAAATCTTTTATTTCCAGCAACAGCAGTTCACATTCCCTGTGGATACTTCCATGAATGTTGAGATTGTGGGAAATAAGAAAGCCTTAACCACTGTCCGTAACAAGAAAAAGGAATTAAAGGACTTGGATAATCACGCCTATCAAGCTGGAAATGAAACAAGTTCAAATGTAGTGGAAGCCTTAGACAGTGTCGATGAACTGGAAACAGATTTAGACCAGAGCAAGGAAAGTATGTATAAGTTAAGTTACGTCATACGGGTGTCTGCACCCGATCTTGACGAACTGAAACGCCGTTGTGATGAAGTCAAGGACTTTTACGATGATTTGAATGTGAAACTGGTTCGCCCTGCCGGAGATATGATGGGACTGCATGGAGAGTTTCTTCCTGCCAGCAAGCGTTATATCAATGATTATATCCAGTATGTGAAATCCGATTTTTTAGCCGGACTTGGCTTCGGTGCTACCCAGATGTTGGGCGAAAATACAGGAATCTATATCGGATATTCCGTGGATACAGGAAGAAATGTCTACCTGCAACCGTCCCTTGCCAGTCAAGGGGTAAAAGGTACGGTCACAAATGCGTTGGCTTCTGCTTTTGTGGGTTCGCTTGGCGGTGGAAAGTCATTCTGTAATAACCTGCTGGTATATTATTCCGTCCTGTTCGGTGGACAGGCAGTTATCCTAGACCCGAAAAGTGAGCGTGGAAACTGGAAAGCAACACTGCCGGAGATTGCAGAGGAAATCAACATTGTAAACATTACCAGTGATTCCAGCAATCAAGGGCTGTTAGACCCGTATGTGATTATGAAAGATGTCAAGGACGCTGAAAGTCTTGCCATCGACATTCTGACATTCCTTACAGGAATTTCTTCAAGGGACGGTGAAAAGTTCCCTGTCCTTAGAAAAGCTGTCCGCACGGTATCCCAGAATCAGAACCACGGGCTGTTGCAGGTCATTGAGGAACTGCGAAAAGAGGATACCGCCGTATCCCGTAACATTGCAGACCATATCGAAAGTTTTACTGACTATGATTTTGCACAGCTCCTGTTCTCGGACGGTTCGGTGGAAAATGCAATCAGTCTGGATAACCAGCTCAACATCATACAGGTTGCAGATTTGGTTCTGCCGGATAAGGATACTACCTTTGAGGAATACACGACCATTGAACTGTTGTCGGTATCCATCTTAATTGTTATCAGTACCTTTGCCCTTGACTTTATTCACAGTGACCGAAGCATTTTTAAAATCGTGGATTTGGACGAAGCATGGGCGTTCTTAAATGTGGCACAAGGAGAAACACTCTCAAATAAACTGGTGCGTGCTGGTAGAGCCATGAACGCCGGAGTCTATTTCGTGACACAATCCTCTGGGGACGTATCGAAAGAAAGTCTGAAAAATAACATCGGTTTAAAGTTTGCGTTCCGCTCCACAGATACCAATGAAATCAAGCAGACCTTAGAGTTTTTCGGGCTGGACAGTGAGGACGAAAACAACCAGAAACGGTTGAGGGATTTGGAGAACGGACAATGCTTAATGCAGGATTTATACGGGCGTGTCGGTGTGGTACAGATACACCCTGTCTTTGTAGAACTGCTCCATGCCTTTGATACCAGACCGCCGATAAAAAGTGAGGTGGATTTGGAATGATAAAATCTATCACAAGAGAAAAGGTATTCCATGTACTGAAACTGGTACTGCTTGCCGTGACCGTTACGCTGGTACTGCTGTCCCTGCTTGGGACGGTAGCTCATGCGTCTGGACTGGTCGATGATACGGTCAATGCAGACAACCTGTATTCAAAGTATCCGCTTTCCAACTATCAGCTTGATTTCTATGTGGACAATAGCTGGTCTTGGCTACCGTGGAACTGGCTGGACGGCATTGGAAAATCAGTGCAGTACGGGCTTTACTGTATCACAAATTTTGTCTGGACAATCAGCCTGTATCTTAGCAATGCCACAGGATATGTGGTGCAACAGGCGTATAAGCTGGACTTCATCAATGACATGGCAGACAGTATCGGGAAAAGTATCCAGACACTTGCCGGAGTGACCGAAAACGGATTTTCCAGCAGTGGATTCTATGTGGGATTCCTGCTCATTATCATTCTGATTGTAGGTGTTTATACCGCCTATACAGGGCTTCTCAAAAGGGAAACCAGCAAGGCACTTCACGCTGTTATCAACTTTGTGGTGGTGTTCATTGTGTCTGCGTCCTTTATTGCTTATGCTCCCAATTATATCCAGAAAATCAATGATTTCAGTTCGGACATCAGCACCGCTTCTCTGGACTTGGGGACAAAAATCATGCTCCCCGATTCACAAAGCAAAGGCAAGGACAGCGTAGACCTTATCCGTGACAGCCTTTTTGCGATACAGGTAGAAAAACCGTGGCTGTTGTTGCAGTTCGGGAACAGCGATACCGAAGAAATCGGGACTGACCGTGTGGAAGCTCTGGTATCTGCCAGTCCGTCAGACGAAGATGGGGAAACAAGGGAAAAGGTTGTCAAAACAGAGATTGAGGATAACGACAATGACAATCTTACCATTCCACAGGTCGTAAACCGTCTTGGCATGGTGTTCTTCCTGCTCATTTTCAATCTCGGTATCACAATCTTTATCTTCCTGCTTACTGGCATGATGTTGTTTTCCCAGATACTCTTTATCATATATGCCATATTTTTACCTGTCAGTTTTTTACTGTCCATGATACCGACCTATGAGAACATGGCGAAACAGGCAGTTGTCCGTGTGTTCAATGCCATTATGACAAGAGCCGGAATCACACTGATTGTGACCGTGGCATTTTCAATTTCCAGTATGTTTTACAACATTTCCACAGACTATCCGTTCTTCATGGTGGCATTTTTGCAGATAATCTGTTTTGCCGGAATCTACATGAAGCTCGGAGAACTAATGAGTATGTTCAGCCTGAATGCTAATGACAGTCAGCAGATAGGTCGCCGGATTTTCCGTAGACCGATGGTGTTCATGCGACACAGGGCAAGACGTATGGAACGCCGAATTGCAAGGGCTGTCGGTGCTGGAAGTGTTGCAGGTGCGGTGGCTGGTGCAAGTGTTGCCAGAGCCGGAAAGCCAGCAACGAACCAACCGCCAAAGAAACGGGAAAATACTTCTGCCAGCATGGGAAGCCGTGTCGGTTCTGCTGTCGGTGCTGTGATGGATACGAAAAATAAAGTCCGTGACAGTGCTTCTTCTCTGAAAGAAAATGTGAAAGACTTGCCGACACAGGCTGGTTATGCTGTCCACTCTGCCAAACAAAAAGCAAAGGATAACGTATCTGACTTTAAGCGTGGCGTTGTGGAAGAACGGGAAAACCGACAGGAACAGCGTACACAGAAACGTAACCTGCACAGGGAAAATATCTCACAGAAAAAGCAGGAATTACAGAAAGCACAGGAAGCAAGGCAGACAGTTCATGCGAATGGATCAGCGACAGCCGGAGCTACCAGAAGCCATAAACGCCCTGTTGCCACACCTGTTCCAAAAACAGCACAGACCGATACGGTCATAAAGCCGGATATGAAGCGTCCTGCTACTTCCCCTGTGATAAAAAATGCAGAAATCAAGGCTGGAAAAGAAACTGTCCGAACCAACATCAGACAGGAACAGCAGGTCAAATCGGTTGCCAAAACGAACCAGCCAAACGTAGCGGAAACTATCAGTAATCATAAGAAATCTACGGTACAGAAAACAAAGGTCAATGGGAAATCTGCCCGTAAAACTGTTACGAAACATTCAGAGAAAGGACGGAAAAAATGAGATTAAAGCGTATCCTTATCATAGGTACGATATTTCCTGTCCTTTTCTCCATCGTTCTCTTTTTCGGGATATTGATTTCCGGCGAAGATGACGACAATTCAAACAGCTATTCGCCTGTTTATTCTGGCATGAACCTGTCAGCCGATGTCCTCAAACATCAGCCGATGGTAGAAAAATACGCCAGAGAAAACGGTATTTCGGAGTATGTAAACGTCCTGCTTGCCATCATACAGGTGGAAAGTGGCGGTACGGCTACCGATGTCATGCAGTCCAGTGAAAGTCTGGGGTTACCGCCGAACTCATTAAGTACAGAGGAATCTATCAAGCAGGGGTGTAAATATTTTGCGTCCCTGCTTTCTTCCTGTAAAGGGAAAGGTATGACAGACATTAACGTGGTCATTCAGTCTTATAACTATGGCGGTGGCTATGCTGACTATGTGGCGAAGAATGGGAAAAAGCACAGTTTCAATCTTGCAGAGAATTTCGCAAGAAACAAATCTGGCGGTACAAAAGTGACCTATACCAATCCGATAGCTGTCAGTAAAAATGGTGGCTGGCGTTATAACTACGGAAATATGTTTTATGTGGAGCTGGTCAACCAATATCTGACCGTGAAGCAGTTCAGCAACGAAACGGTACAGGCGGTTATGAATGAAGCATTGAAATATCAAGGCTGGAAATATGTCTATGGTGGCAGTAATCCGAACACCTCTTTTGACTGTTCTGGTCTTACCCAGTGGTGCTACGGAAAAGCCGGAATCAGCCTGCCACGAACTGCACAGGCACAGTATGACGCAACCCAGCATATCCCATTGTCACAGGCACAGGCTGGCGATTTGGTCTTTTTCCATTCCACTTATAATACCAGTGACTATGTTACCCATGTAGGAATCTATGTGGGAAACAATCAGATGTATCATGCCGGAAATCCAATCGGCTATACCGATTTGACCTCTGCCTACTGGCAACAGCACATCATTTGTGCCGGAAGAATCAAACAATAGAAAGGACTTGAAATATGTTTAAGAAAAAAGAAAAAACAGAGAAAGCACCTAAGAATAAGAAAGTGCGTACCATGAAAGTCGGGACACATAAGAAATCTGTCCTGCTGTTGTGGGCGGTGCTTCTGGCAAGCACCAGCTTTGGTGTGTATAAGAACTTTACCGCCATTGACACCCACACGGTACATGAAAAAGAAATCATTCAGCTAAGATTGAACGATACCAACGGTATTGAGAATTTCGTCAAGAACTTTGCGAAAGCCTACTACTCATGGGATACCAGCAAGGAAGCCATTGAAGCAAGGACAACAGAAATCAGTAAATACCTTACCAAAGAATTACAGGACTTGAACGCTGATACCATCAGAACGGACATACCAACCAGTGTTACGGTTACAAATGTGCTGGTCTGGAATGTGGAACAGTCTGGAATGAACGATTTTACCGTTGCCTACGAAGTAGATCAGCAGGTAAAAGAGGGAGAACAGACACAGGCAGTCACAGAAAACTACACCGTGACCGTTCATGTGGATAAGGACGGTGCAATGGTCATTACCCAGAATCCAACCCTTGCTCCGGCGGTACAGAAATCAAAGTATGAACCGAAAGTACAGGAAGCAGATGTCAGTGTCAGTTCCGACACAGTCAAGGACGCTACCGCTTTCTTGGAAACATTCTTTAAGCTGTATCCGACAGCTACGGAAAAAGAACTTGCCTATTACGTCAAAGACGGTGTGCTTGCTCCTGTTTCCGGCGACTATGTATTTTCGGAACTGGTAAACCCTGTCTTTACCAAAGACGGCGATAACCTCAAGGTCAGTGTGTCTGTGAAGTATCTGGATAACAAGTCGAAAATGACACAAATCTCACAGTATGAGCTTATGCTTCATAAGGACGATAACTGGAAGATTGTAGAATAAATAATCAAGGCTTGCGTCATAAACTGTATAGTATGCTCCGCAAGCCTTATTTCCATTCCGGATTAGTATTTACAAAATTTGCAAAATAAGATGCGAATAGGAGTTAAAAGATATGATAGGGCTAAAAAAGAGAAATATTAAAAAAATGTTGAAACTTGGTGCTAAGGCTGGTGGAGTATCGTTTGCTGATGTTCAGACTGATATAGAAGCTACTATTGATGAAGCAATGACCAGTACAGACCCACAAGTACAGGAAAATTTCAAAAAGTTGTTTGGAAGTAAGCGTCCCACGTCAGAAGAATATATCTATAAAATTGCAAAGAAAACAAAACTTTAATTGGCTAAAGTAAAATTTGGGTATTTTAAATGCTGTTAAGGGTATTTGAACTTAAAGTGCTTGCGATTGTTTTGGAGAAATATTAAACTTCTATTAAAGTACATGGAGGAAAGCATATTGAAACTGCAACTATTGGAAAAAAAAGATTTGGCTGAACCGGAAATAGATATACGATATTCAAGTATGACCCAACCTTTAAATCGGATTGTTCAATATATCCGTCAACAAGAATATCTTATACAAGGAATTTTTGAAAAAAAGCTGTATCAGATACCATTAAATGAAGTCTTGTATTTTGAAACTGTTGATAAAAAACATTTATGTACACTCAACAAAAAATATTTGAATGTAAAAAGACACTTTCTGCTATTGAACAAGATTTAATAAGGTCAAATGTTGTAAGGATAAGCAAAACAGTCTTATTGAATATTTCTTGTCTGGTCTGTGTTAAACCTTACCCTAACCACAGATTATTGGCAGAACTTAACAATGAAGAAAATCTAATTGTTTCAAGAAAATATATTCCTATTCTAAGAGATAAGATAAGGAGTGGCTATTATGAATAAATTTTTAAGGACATATCTTCCTGCATTTTCTATGGCATTTACATTTATTATTTTGTATGCAACGATAAGCAATATTATAGCAGGATATTCTAAAGACAGATTTTGTTTCTTTATTTTGCAGGTGTTTGTTTATCTTATGGTGTCAGTGATTGTCGATTGGCTTCTATCATTTATAGATTTTAGCAAATATATATATCACTTTATTGCTGAAATGATTATATTATATCCAATAACCATTGGTGTGGCATTTATAGGTAAATGGTTTGCGTTTAGTGCAATTAACATTACATGGTATTCATGTGTCTATATTTTAATTATGATAGCTATTCATTGCTATTTTTATCATATTTCCAAAAGACAAGCTGATGAAATAAACAATTTTTTAAAATTAAGGAATAAGAGGTAATAGTAATGGGCGATATGACAAAATTTAATAGTGCTATTGAATATTATATATTTAATGTGTTGCTAATGTGTTTACTTATTTCCGAAATATTTATTTTCTTTTATACACGTTCAAAGCAAAATAGAACTGAAAAAATTGACACTAGAGATTTAGGAACGAAATGGTTGTTATATTTAAATTTTGTATTTTGTTTGATAATTAGTTTTCTATGTATCAGTCAAAAAGCTCCATTTTGCATAAGAGAATTGACGTTGCCTGCTTACTTTGCAAAAATTGGTATGTTAATTACAGCAGTCGGGATTTGTATTCGTATAAAAGCTGTTTTAACTTTAAAAAAGGCATTTACATTAAATGTTCAGATTAGTAAAGAACAACAGCTAATAACAAATGGTATGTATAAATTTGTCCGCCACCCTGCCTACACTGGAAGTATTCTGTCATTATTGGGCGTGAGTATTGCGTTAAAGAATATCCCTGCTATATTGATAGTTGCTATTTGTAGCTTTGTTTGCTATCAAATAAGAATAAATGTTGAAGAAGCAGTTTTACAAAAATATTTCAAAGAATATAACTTATATAAAGAAA
>OBWM01001536.1_pt1 | contig 12226 bp, 10 predicted proteins | sample 1538041 | NCBI WGS metagenome assembly OBWM01 (sample SAMEA2580049, study PRJEB22360) | human gut metagenome | biome: human gut; feature: human-associated habitat; material: faeces | place: Denmark | collected 2008/2010
CAAAGGTTGGGTCAAGGCGTTGACCCTTTTTTTATGTCCGTACTCAATTTACCCCCTAAATAATTCTGTATTTTTTTTGCAATATATCGTCCCATTAATTGTTGCCCTTCTACATCTGGATGTAATCCATCTTTTAAATAACGCCCGCGTTCTCCCCAGATTTCATCTTCCGCACGAATACCACATTCGGAATAACAATCAATTACCGGAACAGAAAAAGTACTACATATCTCACGTAAAACAGCTATTTTTTTCAAATTCAATTCATTATGAGATATACTGCCCGACTGAATAGGAGTACAAAGAAATACCCGACACTTTGGAAAACGTTCAATTATTGTCTGAATACACCAGCGAGCTCCCCCTGCCATAGTGGTAAGATCCACTTTATCCAATTTTTTTTCTTTTAAAGCCTCTGATGCACTTCCTATTTTAGTATCATTTGTACCCATAGAAAAGACAAAAACATCCGGTGCAGGAAAACTACCATTTTCCACTTCTGATATAAATTTCTGAATATGCACTTTAGATACATTATTATGTCTTTTCTGTATTTCCACTTCATCATCAGTAGGTTCCCATCCACCGGAGATACCGGTGAAAACTGTACTACCATATTCTTGCGTATCAATATAACTCGCCCATTTTGCCGATCCTACCGCAACATTATGATGAGTGGCAAAACCAAGTATATCAACAACCGTTTTTGACCACTGATTACCCGCAGTAATACTATTCCCGTCACAACCGAAATGCATCTTACTGAAATCCACCTTCACCTGTGTCTGCACTCCCCCTTCTTGTGCCTGATGCTCCACCGAACATCCGGTAAAAAGTAAAACGATTAAAATCCATTTCTTCATCTTAATACTCCTTTCTTTATTATTCACCTAAAACCGCTCCATTATCTCCATACACATTCTCCCATTATGGTAAGGACATTTCCAAAAACCCGCCTTATCTTCTGCACGATTCACTGTTCCGTCTGCACGTATTCCCCAAAACCATTCTCCATTGTCGTTATCAACCAGATGTCTTTTCACAAATTCCCAACATCGTACTGCCCTCAACAGTGACAAACGGTCATCAAAATGCTGGTAAAGGTTTACATATCCAACAATCGCTTCCGCTTGTACCCACCAATGCCGTTCGGCATCTATAGAACCACAACTCCTATTCATTTCATAAATCATACCCGCACCTGGAAGAAGCCCCTCGGAAGCCGCTTCCGCTATCTCTATCACAAGCGGTTCTATCCGGGTTATCAATCGTTTATCACCGATAAGCAAGGCAGCCTCATGCAGCAGCCATGACGCTTCTACATCATGCCCATACGAAACCATGTCATGTCTACTATTCCAGTCATCATCAAAAAACAACCGTAAATGCCCGGTTTCAATATCCAGTATCCGGTCGGTAAAGAGCTCTATAAGATTACGCAACTGACATTCCAGATACTCATTATTCCAAACACGAAAAAGATTTGTATAAAGCTCTAGAATATGCAAATGCGTATTCATCGTTTTCCGCTCATTTTCATCCTTCTCACTCAAACGCATATCCTCTATTTCATTCCATTCACGGGTCAACGCCTCACAATAACCGTTCTTAATCCGATCAAAGCTATGTTCTTCAATGTCATAAAACAGACGTATAGCATATTCAAGCGCTTCTGCGTCTCCCGTAGCCCGGTGATATTCACTCAATCCATAGATAGCGAAACCTAATGCATAAATTTGTTTTTTAGTATCCAAAGGAGAACCGTCTTCACAAACTGACCAAAATACCCCTCCATATTCGTGATCATAGAAATGAGTTATCAATTCCTGTTTGGCACGGGTTGCCATTTTCAGATATTCATCCTTATGCAACAAACGGTAAGCCGATGAGAAAGTCCACAAAATTCTTGCATTCAGAACAACGCCCTTAGAAGCTCCGGGAACACGTTCTCCTGTGCCGGAAATTCGTCCATAAAAACCGCCATACTCCGAATCTACCATATGATTCATCCAAAACGGAAGAATATTGCCCGTTAGCATACACTGCATTTCTTCCTTTAATTTTCTAACTGTCGTTTCCATATCATCTGCCAATTTATAAACCTAGTTGACGACAAAGCCATTTATTCCACTCATCGGATTGCTCCTGATATAGATAATGTCCCGTCTCTAAATAAGGATGCAACTCCTTTTTAGCTGTAATAATATTGTAAGCTGCATACATAGAGGTAGGCGGACATACTTCGTCATTATATCCCCAACTGAACCAACCCGGTGCAGTAATAAGCCGTGCAAAATTTGCCACATCATAATACGCTGCTGTGGTAATCCGCTCTTTTGACGGTTGAGGAAAATAATAGAAGTAATGAGGCCATCCTCCGGCAGTCTTCTTTAAATGTGCCTGATGGTCACACATCGCAGGATGGATAGCCGCATAAAAGGTAATCCGTTTGTCCAATGCCGCCGTTACAACAGAAAGTGCTCCCCCCTGACTGGAACCTGTCACTCCCATATTTTTTCCGTCATATTCCGGTAAAGAAGCTATAAAATCGACCGCACGAAGAGCACCTGCGAAAACACGCTTATAATAACTCTTATCCCGGCTATTATCATTTTGATAAGGATACCCGTTAAGCGCTCCTTTCGACAATACGTCATATATCATCTGCGACATTGTCACAGGAATCCCGTGAATGCCTATTTCCAACGTAATCACTCCCTTGGAAGCCATATGGACATCTCCCGAATAAGGACGCACTCCGGCACCGGGCACGCGAAGTAACGCCGGATACTTACCCGGCTTTTTGGGCATACAAAGAATGCCGAACGTTCTCGAACCGTTACAAATATTCTGGAAACTGACATGAAAGACATCTACCTTATCCGTACAACGCTCAGGAATAAGCTCCATAGTAGGAAGCAAAGGAATCTGTCGGGCTTCCTTCAAAACAGTATCCCAAAATTGACGGAAATCTGCAGGCAGTGATGTATGCGGCCTCAACTCTTCAGGTGCGTAAGCCACAGTAGCCAATCCTTCATATACATGCCCGTCAACAGATGCACGCACTTTACAGCGCAAAAAACCGGGAACATCCATACACCCCGTTACACTTGTCTTTCCGTCTTTCAATAAAACCCCTTTCTTCTTTTCCACCGGATACCATTCCGGCCCCAACTCATAGTCTATTACCACTCCGGGCAAAAGGTTTTGTGCCTTATATACCTGAATTGTAAACGAACATTCTTCCTTCAACTGATATTTCCAGTCTGTATGGTCGGGAGATACGACTACAGTAATTTCCGTTCCACGGATTTGTGCGGAAAGAAAAGTTACACAACAACAGAATACCAGGCTAATAATCCATCTATGTATTTTCATAATCTTATTACTTTCTTTTATCATTCAATTGGTTAGTGATTTTTCTCATTTCTTTCTCGGAAAGCGGATAAAGGCTGATAAAGATGACACTCAGCACCGTACCCATAGCCGGTAGCCAACTTAGGAACATCCTTATTCCATGAATAGCTTCCTCGCCCTGCACCGCGTTGGCCTCAAAACCGTAAAAAGCCAACAACCAGCCCGTAACGGCGCTTCCGATAGCCCAGCCAAATTTCTGACTCATGGAAGAAGAAGAGAAGATAAGCCCCGTAGCACGGTTACCCGTTTTAAGTTCCGAATAATCAGCACAGTCTGCATACATCGACCATAAAAGCGGGAAGATACTACCCGCACAAATACTTATCAACACCTGAAAAATAAACATCAACATCAACTGCTCTTTATCAAACCAGTAGAAAATTACTGAAAGTACCGTCGCTATCGACATCGCCCACATATATGTCTTTTTTTTGCCGATACGATTGCTCAATGGAGCTGCCAACACCACTCCGACAATATTGGCGGCTTGCCCGACAGCCAAATAAAGCCCGCTCAATACAAAGGAAATTCCAAATAAAGAAATGGAAGCATATTCTTCTTCTACAACATAATACTTAAAATAATAAACCGTTGCCCCGTCACGAATAGAATTAAAGACCAATGCAGCTACACCGGCTCCCAACAGAATCCACCAGGGACGGTTATGAAGCAAATCCTGCAAGTCACTTTTTAAGGAATTCTGCTGCTTTTTAATAGGTTTTACCCGTTCAGTAGTCCATGCAAAGCAACCATAAAACAGCAACGCACACAACACCGCAATTACAATGACGCTCATCATCCAACCATGCTGCTCGTCGTGTCCCATACTGAACCGATTCACCATCGGCATGAACAAAAGTAATGCTATAAAACTTCCGATGTAAGCGAAAGTCATACGATACGTAGAAAGCATGTTCCGGTCTTTCGATTCCGGACTCATCACTCCCAACAACGAAGCATAAGGCACATTGATAGCTGAATACACCATCATCATTAACGAATATGTAAAATACGCATATATTACTTTCCCCCCATCACTGAAATCAGGAGTTGTAAAAGTCAGCACACCGATCACAGCGAACGGAATAGCCAGATACAACAGATAAGGACGAAACTTTCCCCACCGCGATTGCGTCCGGTCGGCAATAATCCCGATTATAGGGTCGAACGCCGAGTCCCAAACACGAGTGATGAGAAACATCGTGCCCACCACTGCTGCAGGCATGCCAAACACATCCGTATAAAATATCATCAAATAGGAGCCAAACAATTTCCAGAACATGGACGAAGCCATATCACCGAAACCATAGCCTATCTTTTCCCTAATCCCTATCATAAAGTATGCATCAGTTTCAGATTCTTATCAATCTGTTTCTTCAGCGTCTCCACTGAAGTAGAAGTAAAAAGACCGTCCGCAGGCGTATTCATACAATAATCGACCAACCGATCTATTGTAGAAGTCGCCACATGCATACGGGTGTCAGAAGAAGCATAGTAAATAAAAACCGTACCATCTTCATCAGCTATCCAGCCATTGGTAAACAATACATTAGAGACATCTCCGATACGCTCTTCTCCTTCCGGCGCCATAAAGAAGCCCGCAGGAGAAGCAATCACTTTCGCCGGATCTTCCAAGGAAGTCATATACATATACAGCACATAACGCAAACCGGCTGCACACCCACGTACACCGTGCGCCAAGTGCAACCATCCCTTCGATGTCTTAATAGGATGAGGGCCTTCACCATTTTTCACCTCTTTAATTGTATGGTAATAACGCCGGTCGATTATCGTCTCTTCCTTTACTTCCGCACAAGTAATATCATCTACCAAGGCCCAACCGATACCACCGCCACTTCCGGCATCTATAAAACCGTCTTGCGGACGGGTATACAACGCATACTTTCCATCCACAAATTCAGGATGAAGAACCACATTCCGTTGCTGGCTTCTTGTTTTCAAATCCGGCAAACGCTCCCAAGTCTTCAAATCCTTGGTGCGGGCAATAGCTGCCGTAGCGGTAGCCGAGGAAAGATCTCCCGCAGGTGCCGTATAATCATGACGTTCAGCACAGAAAATACCATAAATCCATCCGTCTTCATGAGCCGTCAAGCGCATATCATAAATATTTGTCGCAGGAATAATGTCCTCAGGCATAGTCACGGGATAATCCCAAAAACGGAAATTATCTATGCCGTCAGGACTTTCAGCCACTGCGAAGAAAGATTTACGATCCGCTCCTTCAACACGCACCACCAGCAAATATTTACCATTCCATTTGATAGCTCCCGAATTTAACGTAGCATTCATGCCGATACGTTCCATCAAGAAAGGATTTGTCTTTTCGTCCAAGTCATAGCGCCAAAACACAGGAGTATGGGCAGCAGTCAGAACAGGATATTGATAACGTGTGAAAATTCCATTTCCACCTTCAACAGGTATATTCTTACGAGTTACCAGTTTCTCGTAATCATCAAATAAGTCGCGAATTTTTTCTTTAAATGCTTTCATCTATTTAGTATTTTAATTTCATTTCAAATCAGACACAAAAATGGTTTTAGGATGCTTATAAAACTCCACAAAATCAAGTGCAGATATTTGTCCCGGATACGGGGCATAATAATGCGCTTCCTTTTCGCGGGCATTTCGCCAGACCAATACATAGCTGACAGGATATTTGTCCACTATAGGAAACAAGGTTTCCGTCCACCAGGTGGAATCCGGGATAGCTTCATATCCAGTCTCCGTCACTGCAACCGGTTTTTTATGCAACCTTCCGACCTCCGTAAGAATCGTCAATGACTTCTCCATTGTATCCACATATTTTTCACGCTCAAACTGATAAGTGTCAAACCCGAACAAGTCTACCATGCCATCACCCGGATAGCGTTCCAGATATTCATTCACATTATCGGGCTCACTACCCGGAGAATAAGCATATAGCAAATGATTCACTCCCTTTTCCTGTAGATAATCATAAGTCATTTTCCACAACGACTTATATTCTTCGGCAGAACAAAGATTTTGTCCCCACCAAAACCAGCTCCCCGTATGTTCATGCCAGGGACGGAAAATCACCGGTATTTTAACTCCTTCCTTCGTGACAAGCGAATTCATAAAATCTGCTACCCTATCCAGCCATCCAAGAAACTTCCCATGATTCTCTCCTCCGGGAAGGACGGAAGCAACTGCCGTTGAATCACTCACATCCCAAGACGCTTCTCCCGTCACAGGGTTATCCACATGCCAGCTAAGAGAGCAAACACCACCCCTGTTATAGTGTGCTATAATCTCTGCTCGTATCCGTTCGAAAAGAACATCATCCAAGTTCTTCTCTCCTCCCCTTTCAATACGCCCCAGGTCAAAAGCCATCACTGCCGGATAATCGCCACACACACTTTTGACATCACTACGGTTCTCGTCTCCATCCCACCGGATACCATATACCGGATCATCCTGATGACCAAACATGAATCCTTTCTTCGGCAAGCGGATTAACTTATCCAACAATGCCTCCGTCTCCGCAGTTTTCGAAGCAGACTGTTGCTCTCTTATCACACATCCGCCCATTCCTAAAGCAAGCAGGAAAACGCCTGCCATAACTAGTTTATTTTTCATCTTCAAGCTATTAAGTATTATTTAAAAGAGGGTAATTGATCGCGGGTGATTACATAATCCTGTGACATTGCATCCACCCACCAATCCTTATCTGCATACCTATGGGATGTCGCAGTAAAAGCTTCCGAATCCAATTCTTTCGTACGGCTGTAATCATACCACGGCATAAAGTATGTCCATTTTGCCCCTGCCTCCCACTGGGCGGATATCCGGGCAAGATGATACACTTTCCCGCTTTGTTCGCCATTTCCACATTCGCTCAATGCCACCAGCTTACCCGGACAAGAAGCAGTTATCGTACCGTACTGCCTGAAACAGTATTCCCCAGTAGTGTACTCATCCTTTGCAGGATACATATCACGCCCCACCATATCGACGTATTCATCCCCCGGATAAAACTCGCTATCCTTAGTTTGTGTAGTCCATACCCAAATCAGATTGTTGATTCCTTCTTTCTTAAAATAATTGAAAATATAAATCCATAGTTTCTTGTACGCTTCCGCCCCGTCATTTCCCCACCAAAACCAGGCTTTTCCATTCTTATAATTATAGATATTACCGGCAGCCTCATGCAAAGGACGCCATATTACAGGAATTCTCTTATCGCGAAGCAACTTCAAATAGCCCGCCAGCTTCTTCAAATCGGCCTTGACGACTTCGTTTTCCCAAGTGCCCTCCTTTGTAGCGTTAGCAGCACTGAAAACAGTCGTCGTCCTTTTTCCCGTACCCGGATCTACAGAACCGTCCCCCGGAGTATAGTGCCGTTCGGCACTTCCTTGGACACATGGCACTCTCCAATGCCAGCCCGCACCCACAAGCCCGTTCTTGTTCCACCAGTCTTCCACTATTTTCGTTTTCGAATAATCAATCCACGAACAAGGGGAATACTCCAAAGAGAGATAGTCAAAAAAAGCAATAGCCGGATACTTGCCTGTATGCTGATATACCCATTCCGCCTCATTGACATTCCAACTCGGGCATGCCATTGTTCCGGACAGTGTTTTCTTATTCCTGTTCTCCCTTAAGAAATCATATACTTTCACCGCTTGCTCCGAAGCACCGGAAGTACAAAGGACAGGTGTAATAACAGGTTCCTCTCCTTTGCCCGAATGCCCGGCAAATTCTTCTCCCGACGAACATGCCATAAGTACGAACGCAGTCCCTGTCAGGAACACTCGGGATTTCACTATACCAATGGTCGGTCTACTTTTTTTCATTGTAATATTTTTAAGTTTAATGTAGGTAATAAAGAATTATCTTTCCGAAAGCAAAAGTAGAGATGTGCACATGAAATATGGCTCCCAAATGGTTTTCACACTATCCTATTTGTCACATGATACATTTGGAACAGTATTCAGATACATTCGGGGAAAAAAGAATCCCTGACAAAATAAACATTGCCAGGGATTTCGTCAAGCAGTTCCGTTCTAACTAACGGATGCCGTCTTATTTTGAATTATTTTTCAGGCTCTCCTAATATCCTCTTTACATGCTGCTTCAAGATATAGAATGCCGGATCGCCCATGGGGCCATGGCCATGACCACCGATTTCATAAAGGTATGTTTCTTTGTGCCCGACCAATTTCATCATCCGCCACATATACGCATTCTCTTCATAACGTCCGAAAAGTTCCAATTCCCGGTCGCCTGTAATGAGAACCAAAGGCGGAGCATCCTTGCGAACATGAAACAAAGGAGCAAATTCATCAACAGTAGGCTGAAGATTATCTATGCCATTCATCTTCCGATAAGAAAAATGACTAATCACCTGCCCGCTGAAAGGTATCAATCCGGCAATAGAATCAGCATCTATATCATATTTTTTCAACCATCTTTTATCCAGACCGACCATAGCCGTCAGATAGCCGCCTGCAGAATGGCCGGATATAAATATCTTATTCTTATCACCCCCATATTTTTCCACTTCCCGGAAAGCCCACGCAACAGAAGCAGCGGCATCATCCAGACATTCGGAAATAGCCACCTTCGGAAGTAGGCGATAATTTACGGCAATAACCACCATTCCATTTTTCTTCAGCCTGCCCGGTATTGATTTATTGCCTTGGGTAAGCCCCCCGCCATGAAACCAAACTACCACAGGACATCCGGTCTTATTTTCCGGATAATAAACATCCAGCTTGCAACGCTCCGTTGCATAAGGGTCTTTTGAAGAACTATATGACAAATCCTTTACAGTACGATACGTAATATCCTGGGCATAAAGGACGCCACACATCAAAAGACTCAATAAAAAACAAATTCTTTTTATCATTCTACTTCTATTTATCAGTTAAGTGCAAACTCACTATCGAATTACTGTCCTATCTTCTTTTCAATACGGATATTGGCAAAACTATGGTCTACATTCCATTCTACATTAGGTTGCATTGCCAAAGTTAAAGCTATTTTTCCGGAAACCAATCCGGCAGTAGCTACATTTTCAAGTTCCAGAGTTACAGTATACCATTCTCCAAATGTATTCATATTCTCATCTAATGAATATTTCCACTGGTAATTACCGCCATTCAGCTTAATCAGATAACCGCCTGTCTTCGACGTAATGTCATAGAACGGATAATCCGAAGCCGAATTAACTTCAAATTTGAACAGGTAGTCAGAAGGATTAGCGGCAACTTCCTCATCTAATATAATACTGCCGGAAGGCAATCCTGTATAACTCCAAGCCTTATAAGTGCCTTTTACCCGGAAAAAAGAACCGGCCAAAGCTACAGGGTCTCCTGTATTGGAACCATCGGTTATAAAATCCTTACCGCCCCAAATACCATAATCCGAAGGATTAGCCAAGTCCCAAACAAGATTGTCCGTTTGCCGATAAGGTAATTGATAAGAGCAATGTCCTTCTGTACCATTCCATTCCACTACAATCATCGAGTTATCCGGAATATCCCCCGGAAGTTTGGCAGTAATCACCTGGTCTGTCACGCTTTCTATCTCCAGTTCCGTATCGCCAAACTTGATGACAGATGACGAATTCTTGCCAAATCCATATAATTCAAAATATTTGCCCTTTATCTGTAGGGACGTGCCGGGCAAAGCAAATTCATTATACAGACCGTTTATTTCCATCACAGGGACATCCAGTTTGAATTCACAAGTCGTATTCCCCCGCTCTGTTTCATAATATAATTTGTTCGTGATTTCTTCAGGCATATCCCCCGGTAAAGGGAAACACGCCTTTTTTGACGTCGCATACACTTCCGACAAATCCACTTCCATATTATTGAAAGTAATTTTCGTCACATTGCTCAAGTTCTCCCCGACCAACACAATCATTTCACCAAATCCCCCTTTGGTCAGCGGAACCTGTAAATCCGTATCATCCGGAGAATAGATGCCCTGCACATCGGGTGCTCCAAATGAGTTCATGCCATCATCATAACCATCATTATAAGTTACAACATCCTGACAAGAGAACAGAGTTGCCAACAACACTGTCCCTATCAATATTCTATTCAAAGTCTTCATATTATTCATAAATTATTGGGTTGAACATACGGCTTAGTTCCAGCCCGGATTATTTTTATCAATAGCCATATTGGTAGAAACTTCCAACGATGGCAACGGATACAGCAGGTGACGGAATTCACGACGTTTGTTAATACTTCCCTCGTCATAAGGAGTACGCGTACCATCTTCATTGATTCCACCCAAAGAATTCATTACGTCCAAATATATTCCCCAACGGAGCAAATCCCAACGACGGTCACCTTCATAAGCCAGTTCCTTTGCACGTTCCTCAAAAATGACCGAACGTAACTCCACTTTCGTTTCAATAGCAGCGTCTCCGGTTACAGAAGCCTCTTTGGCATTCGAACGGATACGAATATCATTCAAAGCATCAATCGCATCCTGTGAAATCCCGTCATTCAATTCGCATTGTGCCTCTGCGTAAATCAATACAATATCAGCATAACGCAAGAATGGCCAATAAGCATCCGTACGGCCAATCGTGGGGTCTGTCACATCGGCATATTTAGTTGTAAAGGCGAGGCAATTAGATGATATGCTGTTCGTATAGGTGAATCCGTCATTGAATGGCGCTACAGGTTCCTGCACTTTCACGTCGTCCATATTCTTACCGGTAGCCATCAACTTATATTCCGGGGTTCCCGGATAATAATATCCCCTGCCATTCTTCACCTGACTGTCATACTGGAAGCGATGCTTGACTCCTTTCGTTATACGGTAATCCTCGTTATCAAACAAGCAATACCAATGAAAACGATTGCCTACCCAAGGGCCTTTCTGCAATACCCCTCCGGCATCCTGCATGCCGCAGTACCATTGATGTACTCCGTTACCATACTCTTCGTCAGCACTCCTTGTCCGTACGGAAAACATATGTTCACTTTCATCAAAACCGCTTTTCTTCCACAATTCATCAAAAGACAACAGTCTGTAAGTCCCATAACTCACATCAGGATTCCTCCCCATTATAATACCTGCATAATACGCCGCTTTCTCATAACAGTCTTTCCAGTTAAGCGATTCATAACCTGCCACCTGTGTCTTCTCGAATGTATTCGAAACCGGATTAGTCAATATTTTCGTTCCTGCATTATAACTATAGGAAGGACCGGACTTCACAATCATCTTTTCTCCTGCCGGAAGCGCACCCGCCCCCATAGTGGCATACACTTTTGCCAGCAGGCCAATCGCAGTGCCCGCAGCGACATGTCCCTTTTGATATTCGGCATCCGTATTTTTATACATCATACCGGCTCCTGCTCCAACAAACGTATAATCTCCGCATACACATCAGGAATAGGACGACGAGGCTGGTTATAGCTGGCTCCTTCACTGATAGCAACATCAAACAACGGAATTTCACCATATGCACGGGTCAGCAAGAAATAAGAGAATGCTTTCTGAAAATAAAGTTCTCCCAACGCATTCCGTTTTACTTTCTCATCCGCACCGGTTATTTCATTTACATAATGTATGGCTACGTTTGCCCGATGAATCAAATTATAACAACCCGTCCAAATAGAAGTCGCATACTCGTCCGCCTGAAAGTTTCCCGCTCCCAAATTACTGAAAGCCCAGTCCGGCCCGGTTATATAATCGGAATCAAGTTCCAGGCAACGTGGAAAACTACTATAACGAAACATATTGTTTCCCCATTTACTATATACTCCGGTCAGCCATAAATCTACAGCCGCATTATCAT
>OBWM01001569.1_pt1 | contig 11933 bp, 11 predicted proteins | sample 1538041 | NCBI WGS metagenome assembly OBWM01 (sample SAMEA2580049, study PRJEB22360) | human gut metagenome | biome: human gut; feature: human-associated habitat; material: faeces | place: Denmark | collected 2008/2010
CAAAAGTTGGTGCTGGCATTAAAAAAGAGCCTCCTCTCAGGGAAGCTCTTGGGGAAATATCTTTTGCTGTAATGTTTCTTCACAAGGAGAGTTTCGACAGTTCTACAAGTTTAATGCCTTATAAATAGCATCAACGTTGTAATCCGGAGCAAAGTTCGAAGCTGCATCCATAATTTTCTGAATCAAAGGCACGTCCTGTTCGACAAGATCATTTGCAATTTCCTCTGCTGAAGAAAACTTCTGCATCTTGGCGCAGACCTGCTTAATCAACTGCAGCATTCTACCTTTTTTGATGCCTATTTCAACACCTTCCTCATGTGCCTGATTTCTCATAATTTCCATTTCACGACACATAATCGCCACTCCTCTCTCATCTTCCTTAAAATACCGGACGCGGTCCGCAAGGACTTTGTTGCGCATATCTTTTTTGTTTCGTCCTTCACTGAACATTTGCTTCTTCTCAAGACGCAAAGCGCCCATCCGCCTAACTCACGACTGAAGTCACGAGAATGCGGCGGATGGATTTTCAACCGATCAACTGCCGGGTGTAGTCTACCGCTCATATCTGGAGGCATCGATTTCTTCCCTCTCAGGGCTTTTATCTAGCTCTGAAAAAGCATGCCCGGGGCCGGACGTCCCTTGCATCCGTTGCAGTGCCTCCAACACCTGTCCCATCGCTTTCACGGACGCTGCGGTATTCCACTCTGCTATAACCTGACCATCCGACGACATCCTGACTACCGTGCCATCTGCCGCATGTCCGGTGATTCCATCTTCCGTCCGCTCACAGTCCGGCAGGACAGTCTTACACCAGGCAAGCTCCGGATCCCGCCTGACCAGCTCTTTTAAGTCCCGGACCGCCTCCATGCATGTTTTCTGTTCCATCCGAATGGCTTCCGGATCAAACTGTCCAAGCAGGCGGTCCGCATATTCTGTTTTCCGCTCCCTCGATTGAAGATCCAGCACCTCATCCGTGCCAATCTCCTTTACGTTATGCACTGCGGCCAGGAGGGCATCCGAGCGAGAACTCTGAATGGCGCCGGTCCGCTTCGCAAACTGGTAAATTGGGTCTTTCAGGGAAAGCTTTTCGAGTTCCTTTGCGGCTTCGATGCTCTCCCGCAGATCGTGACGTTCCACAACTGCGTCCAGTATCCCGTCTTTTAAACGGCCTGCGTACACGGCGGCTTCCATCGGAAAATTGTCGCGTCCGAGCCGGATTTCAAAATGATGACCGCGTATCCCGTCCGGATCTGTAAACCGGATGCCGTCCAGGCAGACCGATGCCGTATATCCAAGACTGATCATCTTCTGGCAGATCTCCCGGTTTTCCGCGCGGAACGCGTTTCTTTCACCCGTACGCGCGTACGCCTCCAGCACTTCATCGACAAGCATCCCGGTAGCAGCCTGTTTTGTGGACCGCAGGGTGGCCCGCTTTGATTTTTCAGCATTCCTGGTGTGGTCGGTGTCGTAGGCAGTCCGGATGGCAGAGCAGTAGCCGCCTTTCCCAAGGATACCGACCGACGCAGTCGTTTCGATCTGCTGCCTTTTCCGGCTGTCCATTTCTTTCTCCTCCGGATCCGGAAATTCCATCAGGGAAACGCCCTGTCCATTCCGAATGCAGAGGTATTTATGGTTTTTTTGAACCTCATTCATATCCGCCGCCAGATACCCGGCTTCATCCGTTTTAAAATATTTTTCCTTTTCGTCACGTTCCCGCTCATTTGCGAGATCCGGATTAAGAGACGTGTACTCGCTAAGTTTCGTTCTCCCATGAGCCGCTCTTAGATGCTCCATCTGTTCCTTCGCCGCTTCATGTTCATGGATCAGGGATTCTTCCAGACGTGCTATATCCTTTTTCCAACGCGGATGACCCGGATCTCCGTGCATGTAGGTGCGATAGATCTTTTCCGCCCCGGCCTTCGCCAGGGTGCTATCCCATTTTACACCTTCCTCGGAAACGCGGATCCCGGCCTTTAACGAGGCCAGTGTCCACGCCCGGTCTTCCGGTCCGGTCTGCATGTAACGAAACCATCCCGGGATATTTTCACTGATACCGCAGCGCCACAGGTTCGATTCCGAAAATGCCTTTGCAAAGTCCAGTCCGTTTTCTTTCGGGTCACGTTCTCGCTCCAGGTTCTTTAGCCGGAGATCATAAACCTGCATACAGATGTCGTCCATCTTGTAGACCCCGCTTAAAGAAGCCTCATACCGAGTCCTTAACCACGCATCTCCCTTGGTGAGAAGGTTTACAACCGCGTTCTGGTAAAAACGCCTTAAAAACCGGACTTCTTTCTCCCGGCGGGAAGTTGCCGGACGGTGTTTTTCCAGGGCTTTTACCAGCTTCCCGCGTGTTACGGTAACAATACTGCCAAACACGCTGGTCGCCCCATTCACCAGGCTGATCTGCCAACAGTTGCGCCGGTCACCAATCTTCTCTTTCGCTTCATTACTGATATCCTCATAGCGAAGTTTCGGCATTTCCGGGAAAAGTTCTTTATGGACATCCAGAAATCCGGACAAGAGCGGAATGTCGTGGTCCAGTCTGGCTAAGCTTCTAGCCCCGTCTATCAGACGTGCCATGGCAGATTCATTCCGGTTCCAGACAGAGTCCACTTCTTTGGCGGTTTCTTCCACCGTGTTCCCATAAAGCTCCGGGTGTGCCCGGACCTGCGTGGTCGCAAGGTAAGTTTCATCAGATACCTTCTTCGCTGTTTCCAGAACTTTTTTTGCCGTAGAATGGACTGCGGATGCCTGGCTCGCCGCCTCCTTTGCATACCGGCAGATCTCCTCCGCAAAACCCCGGACATTTTCATCCGCCAGAAAATCGGCGGCCCGGCTCAGGCGGCTTTCTTTCGCGTTTTGTACGACCGCTTCCGCAAGGCGCATGATGCCGTCATGCTCCCGCAGGGTCTCCGATACAGACTTTGCAATATCCCGATCGCTTCTAACAATGCCGAGGGCTGCTTTTAACGCCTTTTCCTGGATCTTCGTGCTGACATCCAACATGGCGTGCAGGGCGCGTTCCCGGTCAAGACGATGGTATAAATGGTATCCTTATAAAGCTGCTCATTCGGAATCCGGTATGTCCCGTCCTCCTGTTTTTCGATCAGACCGGTCCGCTCCATGATGAGCTTGGTGGCATCCTTAACGTGTTCCCGGACCTTTCCGTTATCCGGGTCTTTCAAATCGATCCCGGCTTCCTTTGCCAGAAGTTTTAACGTTTCATGCGTCTTTGCAAGGTCATCCGGGCGGATTCCGTCCAAAAGGCTGGTCGCATGCAGATAAAAGATCAACTGCCGGACGCACTGGTCTGTAATGTCTACGGTATGATTAACAGTTTCCGACACAATGATTCCCTCCTTTGGTCATTTCTTTCAGTATGGAGCCGGCTCATGCCTATCCCAGGTGTCATTCTTCATAAACTCCGCCCCTGGACACAGGCCGTCCACCATGATGCGGACAGAAAAACGCCCGGGATTTCCGTTATCCCGGGCATTTTCTGCGATTATTCGATTTTCGTGGTCTCGACCTTCATGCCATTGACGGTCAGTTCCCCTTCCACCGGGATCACGATGCAGTTGCGGCCATCGATCTTTCTGACTTCCGGGGTGCCGGTTTCATTCGTTTTCACCTTGACGGTCACAGTCGGAGTCTTTAATTCCAGCGTCCTTGTGTCAGAGAGATTCTCGTAACATAACTTCTCCCCTTCATCCAGGACGCCCTGCACAGCATGGTTGAATTCCGCATCGGAAATCGGCTGTCCGGTTGCACGTTCCAAAAGATCCTTTAATTTTCCATGATCAAGCTCCGCCTCTTCCGCGCGCTCCATGTCCGCGCGCTCCTCGATCGTCTGGTCAATTTGTTCTTTTACGGCCATTGCCATGCTGTAATCAAGTTCCCCCTGGAACAGGTTTTCAGCGATTTTGCAGACTGCGTCTTTCTGCTCTTCTGCCGCCATCGGAAGCCCGCTTCCGGTGAAGTTAAGAACTGCCTGGTCGCCGAGGCTCTTGACGCTGCGGTTATAAAACAGCATCTCATGGATGTCTGCCGAACGGTCATTAAAAGCCGGGAATAAAAAGCCGTAATCTGGTTTATGTGCAGTCCAGTTACGCACCATGCTTTCAAAGGTGCCGCATTCCTCCGAGTATCCAAGGCCCGGTTCTGTAAGGCTGACCGGGCAGACCGCACAAAGAATGTACGAAAAAACTTCCTCGGAGGCATCGTCCATCTCAAGATCGTCGCTGGTTTTCCCGGGTACGTCGTAACGGTTGTGGGCCAGGAAGATCACAAAGTTTTCCTGTGTTTCGATAGCGCCGGTGATCCGGTCATAAAATTCATTCAGTTTATCATCATCCTTGCAGCCGCCTGTTACAAGTTCATACAATAATTCCTGCAGCTCCTGCTGCTCCCTGGATAAGGGGACATTAAATAAGGTCTTCCCAATGGAACCGGTCAATGTCTTTTTAAACACATCCAGGTATTTGAAAAAATCCTCTTCCTGCAAAGACTGAAAGGCCGTTTTAAATGTTGTGCGCTCCCGGTCTTCCCCGTGAACGTAACAGCCGCAAAGCATGGTAAAGGAATTGCTTTCCGGGCGCAGTGTTTTCTTGATCTCCGCAATCTCTTTCTTAACCATCATCATTCTCCTTTTCGTGATTGGCACTCTTTTTGTGGGCACATGGTACGGGAATCCGGTCACCACTTTTCTAATGGGTGCCGGCCGGCTTCCGGTCCTGTCTCATTCTCAGTATGGCGCGGATATCGGGGATATTCTTTTGCGGATAACACTTTTTGGCAAAAATCCGCAAAAAAGGAACGCGTTCTCACGCGCTCCTTAGGAAATACTTGTCTTATTTGGACTGCATGGTGTGAACCGAGCCGTCCGGTTCTACCCAGGCACCGTCCCGGTTGACATGATATCCGTCCGGAGTGACCGTATCAGAAAGCATGTACCCATTGCCGCCAAAGTAATAGCATTCAGCTACCCCGTCACGGTTGCCATCCAGCCAGCGCCAGCAGTTAACCGGGTAACTCATACCGTCGTCATTCTTCCACCACCAGCCCTTTGTATCGCTCTGCCAACCGTATACAAAGGAGGAAACAGACAGTCCGGTGCCGAAATCTGTATCGGACGTTGCTCCGCTCTCTTCTTTTCTTGCCACGCCAGGACCGGTTGCTGAAGCGTCCTTATTCCCCTTGGTATCATTAAAACTTGCGCGGGAACTGGAAATCCATGTGTTTTCCGAATAATCCGACCATGCGGAATCGCCGGATGACTTTTTCGCCAGGGCTCTGACGCGGAATGAATAATCACCTTCCGATGTCATCTTCTTTTTGAAGTTGTATTTATTCTTTTTAACTTTAACTTCTGCTACTTTGCTTCTGGAATCAGAGTCCTCGGACTCTTTGTAAAGGTACACTTCATACTGTTTCGCACCTTCTACTTCATCCCAGATGGCGATGCATTCATTGTCATCATCCCAGCCGGTATTATCCGGTGCATCCAGTCTTGTCGCCGCATAAACAGTCATCGGTTCCCCGCAGAATACGGCCGGCGCCGTACCCAGGGACAATGCCATGGCTGCTAAAATCAAACCTGCATGTTTGCGCATTTCCCATCCCTCCTACAGACCAACTTTAAATTCATCCCGGCCGGTACCGTTTGCTACGTAATAAGCGACATTCTCCTCCGGCTTGATGTACAGTTCCAGCGTTTTTAAGACTCCATTCTCCTTTTCGAACAGTGCCTTATAATGCGCCTTTGCAGACTCAGCCACATCACTGACCAAAATCTGGCGTCCGCCAAATTCAACGAAGATCTTTTCCTCCTTCTTGGCTGTTTTTACAGGTTTCTTTGTCTCCTGTCCGGTCTTTTCTACATCCGTGGCCGGTACTGCCATTCCCTCCGTTTTTTTCTCTTCCATTCCTTTCAGATTTCCCTTGGCATTTACCTCTGGTTTTGTGTGGTTTGTGCTCGTTCTCATCTCGAAAACTCCTTTCAAAAATTATATTCAGTATCAGTATGGCATAATTTTCCAAAACACCGTTTTGCGGATAACACTTTTTGGTCAAAAAAAAGACGGACGGAAGTAAAATCTGTCCGTCCACCATAATATGTTCTAACTTAATATGTTCTAATTCTACGGCTTCGCCGGATCCTTCTCACTTCCTAAAAGCGGATAATTTGGATGTGCGCTGATATCGTAACAATCATCGTATAACGGCTGATATCCAGTGATCATACAAATCACCTTTCCTGGCTTCATCCGACGCACTTTACCTACGTTCAGGAGATTGCGGAGTATCTGAAGTAAGTCACAAAACAGTCTAAACGGACGCACTTCACCCACAATAGACTTGGTAGTGTTTCTACTTACGATTGTCGCCTTACTGATCAACCGCACGATCTCCCGGTGTACTTCCGTCTCGGCTGCCCCGAGATATGCGAATGCCATGCAATTCCCCATGATGATTTCCCAGTCTTCCGGATACAATGTTTTTATTTGTGCCAGTGAATTAACGCAGAGCATGACAGACAAACCGTACTTATGCATGGTGGGCAATTTCATCTGAAATCTCGGCAACACTCCAAGACTCGCAAAATCATCCATGACGAATCTTACCTGGCGCGGCAACGGAAAGCAGTTTATCTCAGCGGCGTATTTATACAACCTGGTCATCATCTGAGTATAGATCATATTGATAAGCATAGTATCGTCATCGTTCGCGGACGGAATGAGAAAAGTAGCGGTGTCCTCCTCGCTCATCATTTCAATCTCCATCTGATCGTCCTTTGTTAGAGTCTGAATATCTTCACGAGCAAAAACGCCAGACGCACGGCTGCCATGATCAGCACGGACAATGCAGTTCTTTTGCTTTCCTGCTTGAAAACGTGATACCGCGCCGTGAAGCTGTCTTCTTTCGCTGCATCTTTCGCTTCACCAAACAGTTTATCCAGTGCATCAAGACCCTGCTCGCCTGTTTTTGCGTCATTCAGTAATTTAAGCACGGTAGCGAAATTCTGATCTTCTTTCGGACGACACTGGACCACGTAAAGGATCAAGGCTTCCAGGATTGCCCTTTCAGTCTTTTCCCAAAATAAGTCTGCTGTTTGTTTTCGTTTTGCGGAGGCGCAGTTAAAAATACACTGGACGAGCAGACTCACATCCTCTTCGTCTCTTACATAATGAAGTGGATTATACTGATTGGAATGTTCTGTATCAGACAGGTTCAGGACGCGCACCTGGTAGTACTTCTTGCGGAAAAAGGATGCGTTGCGATTAAAATACTCCCCATCACGATCCAGAATTACGTAGGAGCCAAAAGCCTGAAGCAAATTCGGCTGAATAATTTCACGTGACTTTCCGATACCGCCAATAACCAAAGCGTTATTATTTCCCGTGTGACCAAATCCAACGCGGCCATGCTGCGACAGGATGATATTTTTCTGCTTATCCATATCTGCTTTGCCGATTGGATAAGTCTGCGTTTTTGCATGATTTAACGAAATATTTTTCCGCATTATTGTTTCTTTTTGAGGAACCCGTAAGAGTGTCAGTTCCATCCTCCTTTCCTGTTTTGCATCGCTCGTCCGTACCATTGCCGTTTCACTGTGTTTCTCGGACAGGTTTACAACCCATGCCATAAAGGCAGGAATACCGCATTCTGGCATTGATGAAAAATCGTTTGCAACCAGCCTGCACATTGATATACCACTGTCCGGATCTGTTTCAGCATGATCTACGTCAAACATCGGCAGTCGCATGAAATACGGACTGGTGATCTGATTCGTAAGCTCCAGGGACCCAAAAAGAGGATGGCTGCCGCCCGTCCGCAGCTTATGGTTATCATACCGGTAATATTCCATCAACACATTTTCGTAACGCTCTTCTTCATAATTCGGTGCGATGTAGCCCTTTTCCCAAAATCGTTACATCTTCAGTATGTCATATGTTTCCATTTCCATCTTTTTTTTGCGGATAACATTTTTTGGTCAAAAAAAAGACAGACAGAAATAAATCTGTCCGCCCTTTACGATTCTATGGCTTTGTCGGATTTTCCATACTTCCCCAAAGCGTATAATTTGGATGCGCACTGAGATCGTAACAGTCATCGTATAATGGCTGATGTCCCATCACCATGCAAATTGCCTTGCCCGGCTCCATCCGACGCACTTCATCCACGCTCGGGAGATCGCGGGTTGCGTTTTTAAGAGGGCATGGATTCGACCCAGCGATGTCATCCGCAATGGACTGGGTGATATTTTTACTTACAATTGTCATCTTACCGACCATCCTCACGACTTCCTGATGTACTTCTGCCTCGTCTGCCCCGAGATATACGAGTGCCATGCAGCTTCCCATGATGGTTTCCCAATCTTCCGGATACAATGTTTTTATCTGTGCCAATGAATGAACGCAGAGCATGCCGGACAAACCGTACTTACGCATGGTGGCTAATTTTATCTGAAATCTCGGCAACACTCCAAAACTCGCAAAATCATCCATGACGAATCTTACCTGTCGCGGCAGCGGAAAGCAGTTTGTTTCAGCAGCGTATTTATACAACCTGTCCATCATCTGAGTATAGATCATATTGATAAGCATGGCATCGTCATCATTCGCGGACGGAATGAGAAAAGTGACCGTATCCTCCTCGCTCATCATTTCGATCTCCATCTGGTCGTCCTTTGTCAGAGTCTGAATATCTTTACGGGCAAAAACGGCCAGACGCACAGCTGCCGCGGTCAGTATGGACATTGCAGTTTTTTTGCCTGCCTGTTTGAAGACGTGATACCGCACCGTGAAGCTGTCTTCTTTCGCTGTATTTTTCGCTTCGCCAAACAGTTTATCCAGTGCGTCAAGACCCTGCTCGCCCGTTTTCGCGTCATTCAGTAATTTGAGCACGGCAGCAAAATTCCGCTCTTCTTTCGGACAGTACTGGACCATATAAAGGATCAAGGCTTCCAGGATTGCCCTTTCAGTCTTTTCCCAGAATGAGTCTGCTGTTTGGTCCCGATTTGCGGAGGTGCAGTTAAAAATACACTGGACGAGCAGACTCGCATCCTCTTCGTCCCTTACATAATGAAGCGGATTATACTGATCGGAATGTCCTGCATCAGGCAGGTTCAGGACGCGCACCTGGTAGCCCTTCTTACGGAAAAAGGATGCGTTGCGATTAAAATACTCTCCACCACGATCCAGAATTACGTAGGAACCAAAAGCCTGAAGCAAATTCGGCTGAATGATTTTGCGTGACTTTCCGATACCACCAATAACCAAAACGTTATTATTTCCCATTTGACCGAATCCCACGCAGTTATGCTGCGACAGGATGATGTTTCTCTGTCCATCCTTATCGGCTTTGCCGATTGGATAAGTCTGCGTTTCTACATGATTTAACGGAATATTTTTCTGCATGATTGCGTCTTTTTGAGGAACCTATAAGAGTGTCGGTTCCATCCTCCTTTCCTATTTTGCGTCGTTTGTCTGTGCCATTGTTGCGTCACCATGTTTTTTTATAGGCCTTCCATCCATGCCATAAAGGCGCGAATACTGCATTCCGGCATTGACGGAAAATCATTCGCAACCAGCCTGCACATCGATATGCCGCTGTCCGGATCTGTTTCGACGGGATCCACGCCAAACATCGGCAGTCGAATAAAATACGGACTGGTGATCTGATTCTTTTTAAAAAACACGATTGCATTTCCAAGTTCCAGAGACCCCAAAAGAGGATGTCCGCCGCCCGTCTGCAGATTATTGCCGTCATACCGGTAATATTCTACTAACACATTTTCGTAATGTTCTTCTTCATGTTCCTTAAACAACTTGTATAACTCCGCGACGTAGTCACCAGCATGTTCCGGATCCTCTTGTTTCCATAAGCGGGCAATGGCGCGATTGACAAGACATTTCACACAGTAAATGTGCCAAGAACGGTCCGGCTCCACCTGAGGATCGTAAAACCATATGGACAACATATTTAACCAGTAAGCCTCGCCCATGCCATAAGGCTCCTGCTCTTTCATAAAATGCTTATACGCCTGCAGGAAAGCAAGCTTGTTCCCGGCATTCTCATTCTGGACGTACGGTACGTAATCCAGTGCCTCCCGTTCCCCGTACAGGGCTTTTGCCTGCAGGTAATCGAGATATTCCGGTTTTGGGAACATCTGTGACCTTTCCCGATACCCAAACAGGGCTCTCGGGATCCGCTCCAGTTCCTCATATAATGTCGTCCGGTCGAACCACGGTTCGTTGTAACCCTTGTGAGTCTTCGGAGCCGCGCGCCACGGATTTTCCAATCCCTCATTCGATTTGTTTTTTGCATCTTGATCTGTCATGTTCTTTTCTACCGCATACCCGCGTTCGTCCGCCGCTGCCAGATAAGTTCGCTCCAGCCTGTCCATGCTTTCCTTTGTGATGTTGGGCTCCAGGATAGTCTGAATCATACCGAATGCCGTTTCCGGTGGAAGTACGTTCCCGGAAACATAACGCCGTACGGTACTGTCATTTACCGGATACCCACGCGCATCCATTTCTTTATGGAGGTTTGCCGCCGTCACGATCCCGGATTCAGCAAGACATGCCTTCAATGCGTCAGAAAATTCTTTTCTGTAATCGGTAGTTTTCTCTATTTTGTTTATCACGATTATTCTCCTTTCTTTTGGTTTTCCTGCCGATGTCGAAAGCATAGCAGAAAAACCGCGTGCATAGCACCATCCATGCACGTGCGTGGTAATTATGCACGTGCACGCTCTGTTTTCTTCAGTATGCTACATGCCGCATACTCTTCCGCGCGCGCGATAGGTATAAAAAATAAGGACTGCCATATCTGGCACCCCTCATAACATCCTGTTAATTTTCCCCATACGGACTTAAGATGATCTGTCCGCTTTTTCTCGTTTCCTGCAAATCGATCACGCGTTGGTTAGAAGATCCACGAAACCGTAGTGTAAACCCGTCGATATAGGACGGTCGGCTTTCACGGAGCGCATCTTCAACAGCCTTCGTATGCTTCGCATTTTGGGCCTCGCATAAAAATTTGCAGACACATACTGATGGTGTAATCATGAAGATGAGGCATCGAGAAAGGAGGAAAAAGAAAATATGTCTCGACTAATAACAGTTAATTGCTACGTATGCAATTGGCTATTAGGAAGCATTGTATCAAAGCGATAAAGATGGTATAATAAAAGGAGAAAATACAAATGATTAATGTGATCATTGATGAGTTTACGCCATGTCTAAAGAATAGTAAGACGGGAGAACTCGTTCGAACTGAAGTCATCCGAATTAGGCGTAAGTCTTTCTTGCGCAAGTACAATAAGAATAATGGCTGGTACGTTAACTGGGTGTCTTTGTTGGACGATAACGAAATTTACGCACTTGTCATCGAAGGATCAGTAGACATTCAGGGACTGGTCGCTGTTACTCCGGATTACGGCAAGCAGGCCCTGTATATTGCTTGGATGTGTGCGAGTCCGGATAATAACAAAATGATAACCGATGAAACTCGGTACACAGGCGTAGGAGGACACTTGTTCGCTATAGCTGCCCGGAAGTCTGTCGATTACGGTTTCGACGGTTATATGTATGGTTTTGCATCAAGTCGTAAGTTGCTGAACCATTATATTGAAAAACTCAGTGGCGAGGCTATTTGCGTATTGCATCCATATCACTTTGCGATTGATGAGGCAAACGCAAAAGAAATCATGGAGGTGTATGATTGTGAATGGACAGATGAAGAGGTATAGAGAATATTTAAAAACCATGCCAGAGCCAATCCAATTGAAGGATATTCGCCAGGACATGGATTTGCGCGGACTTTTAGACTACGCAAAACGAAAAGGGAAAAAAGTTATCGAGCTTTCTGAACAAGAGAGGATGTCTTTTTTAAGATGACACCGTTAGGCGGTTTCCTGTGACAGGGAA